>Ga0247837_1000499_pt1 | contig 83048 bp, 70 predicted proteins | sample LaCtaG_2_FD_187115 | JGI IMG/M metagenome (GOLD analysis project Ga0247837, IMG submission 187115) | Freshwater microbial communities from meromictic Lake La Cruz, Castile-La Mancha, Spain - LaCruzMarch2015_14.5m | ecosystem: Environmental > Aquatic > Freshwater > Lake | place: Spain: Castile-La... | reverse complement strand
GATCATCGTTCCGGCCAGTCGGTCTTGGGGCGTGCGTAGTCAGGGCTTCCAGCCCTGATTCGGTCAGGCCAGGATGGCCTGACTACGCAGTCGGCGCGCCCGCGTGGCCGGAGTGATGATCGAGGCCTCGCTGCGCGACTTTCACGGCAACCCGACCCCGCCGGTTCGGCAATCGGTCCGAGCATTTCCACGTGGTTGTTCTAGCGGTCCAGGGGGCTGGCAGCCGCCAGCCCGGCCGAGAGCCACAGGAGGGCCGGTTCGTCCGTGCGCCCGAGCGGGCCGTCCTTCATCACCAGGGTCCCGTCGGCGACCGGGCGGCTGCGCACGCCCGCGTCGGGCTGGGTGTCGCCAGGCGTGGTGCGGGCCGGGCGCTGCTCGACCCAGGCGCGGATCTGTAGGTGATAGGCCGGTTGGTAGACCACCTTGACCGCGTACAGCCGCTCGCCCTGGAAATAGAGCGAGAGGGCGCGGGCGGGGTAGTGATTGAAGGAGCCGATGGCGGCGGTGCACAGGCGATCACCGAAGGGGGGGCGAATCCGCCCACAGTCCAGGGTAAGGGCGGGGAAGGTCTGACGCAGGCTGGTCTCGGTGAGGCGGTCGCTGAAGGCGTCCAGGGCGGCGTCGAAGGCGGGGCGCCCCAGGAGCGCCATCAGGGCCAGGTCGGTGCGGCGCTGGCCGTCGAGGGTGAACAGCAGCCAGGCCATGGGGCCCAGCACCAGCGCGAGGGCGAGCAGGGTTTTGTAGAGGCGGGGGAGGCGCAGGTTGGGGGCTTTGGGGTTCACGCTTGGGTCGGGGGCCTGCTTCGCATCGTCCTGGTCCGCACGGCGGACGTTGGGGCGTATCGTTGGGGGCGGTTCGCACGGCGGACCCTACAAGGGTGGCCGGTCCGCACAGCGGACCCTACGAGGGCGGCCGGTCCGCACAGCGGACCCTACGGGACGGCTGGTCCGCACAGCGGACCCTACGGGCGGTTGGTCCGCACAGCGGACCCTACGGGCGGTTGGTCCGCACAGCGGACCCTACGCGCAGGGTCCGCGGTGCGGACCGCGGGCTCTAGTCAGCCCGCGGGGTGCCGGTCACCCCAGCTTGGCGGCGGCCGAGAGGTCCCAGACTGCCGGGGAGTGGTAGAGGCGCGCCAGTTGCAGTTCGCGCTCGATCTCCATCTCGCGCGGCAGGTGGTCGCCGAAGCGGGTGAAGAGTTCTTCCTGGTCGTTGGTCTCCTGGCGGGCGACCTCGGTGTCGATGTTGTTGATGGCGGCATAGATGTCCGGGGAGAACTCCAGCCCGTTCCAGTTGAAGGCGTCGTAGTAGGGGACCCAGCCGAGCGGGCTCTCGATGGCGGCGCCGCGGTGGTTGCAGCGGTCGATGACCCACTTGAGCACCCGCATGTTCTCGCCGTAGCCGGGCCACATGAAGCGGCCGTGCTCGTCCTTGCGGAACCAGTTGACGCGGAAGATCCGCGGCGGGGTGGCGACCATGTGACGGCCGACGCGCAGCCAGTGACGCCAGTAGTCGGCCATGTTGTAGCCGCAGAAGGGCAGCATGGCCATGGGGTCGCGGCGCATGCCGGCCTGGCCGATGGCGGCGGCGGTGGCCTCGGAGCCCATGGTGGCGGCCATGTAGACGCCGTGTTCCCAGTTGTAGCTCTGGAAGGCGAGCGGGAAGTGCTTGCTTACCCGCCCGCCGAACAGGAAGGCGCTGATCGGCACCCCCTGGGGGTTCTCCCAGTCGGGGTCGATACAGGGACACTGGGCGGCGGGGGCGGTGAAGCGGGCGTTGGGGTGGGCGGCGGGGACGCCGGAGCCCGGGGTCCAGTCGTTGCCCTTCCAGTCGATCAGGTGCCCCGGGGGCTCGTTGGTCAGGCCCTCCCACCAGATGTCGCCGTCGTCGGTCAGGGCGCAGTTGGTGAAGATACAGTTAGCGTAGAGTGTATCGATGGCATTGGGGTTGGATTCTGGGCTGGTCCCGGGGGCGACGCCGAAGAAGCCGGCCTCCGGGTTGATGGCGTAGAAGCGGCCGTCGCGCGGGTTGGGCTTGATCCAGGCGATGTCGTCGCCGACCGTGGTGACCTTCCAGCCCTCGAAGCCGGCGGGCGGGATCAGCATGGCGAAGTTGGTCTTGCCGCAGGCGCTCGGGAAGGCGGCCGTTACATACTGCTTCTTGCCCTCGGGGGACTCGACGCCCAGGATCAGCATGTGCTCGGCGAGCCAGCCCTCGTCCCGGGCCATGACGGAGGCGATGCGCAGGGCGAAGCACTTCTTGCCGAGCAGGGCGTTGCCGCCGTAGCCGCTGCCGTAGGACCAGATCTCGCGCGTGTCCGGGAAGTGGGCGATGTACTTGTCCTCGATCCGCGGGGCACAGGGCCAGGGCACGTCCGGCTCGCCGTCCTCCAGGGGGGCGCCCACCGAGTGCAGACAGGGGATGAAGTCGCCGTCCTCGCCCAGGGTGTCCAGCACCTTCTGGCCCATGCGGGTCATGATCCGCTGGTTGGTCACGACGTAGGCGGAGTCGGTGATCTGCACGCCGATGTGGGCGATGTGCGAGCCGATCGGGCCCATGCTGAAGGGGATGATGTACAGGGTGCGCCCGTGCATGCAGCCCCGGAACTGCGCGGTCAGGATCTCCTTCATCTCGCGCGGGTCTTTCCAGTTGTTGGTGGGGCCCGCATCTTCCTCGCGCCGGGAGCAGATGAAGGTCCGCTCCTCCACCCGCGCCACGTCGCTCGGGTGGGAGCGCGCCAGGAAGCTGTTGGGGCGCTTCTGCTCGTTGAGACGCACATAGGTGCCGCACTCCACCATCTCCGTGCAAAGGCGGTCGTACTCCGCCTGGGAGCCGTCGCACCAGTAGATGCGGTCCGGTTCGCAGAGCGCGGCCATCTCATCGACCCAGCTCAGGAGTCGGCGGTGGGCGGTGCGCGCGGCACCATCGTGGGTCTTGGTCATCGCGGAAAACTCCTCGCTAGAGCATAGAATGGAGTGGATCTTGGCCTCGACAACGGGCCTGGGCAGCAGCGCCGCCGCCGGGGGGCGCCCGCCGGCGCGGCCCGGCAGCAGTCCCGGCCGGTCGGCCGACGTGAGTTTAAGCCATCCGGGCCTGTTGTCGCGCGCCCGTCATCAAGTTCCTGACCCAGTTCCTGACCAAGCGGAGTGATAGCCCCGTGTCCTCGACCGACGAACTGTCCATCACCCAGCCCGACGACTGGCACCTGCACCTGCGCGATGGCGCCGCCATGGCGAGCGTGATCGGGCACAGCGCCCGCCAATTCGCCCGCGCCATCATCATGCCGAACCTGCGCCCGGCGGTCACGACCAGTGCCCTGGCCCTGGCCTACCGGGAGCGCCTGCGCGCGGCCCTGCCCGCAGGCGCCCGCTTTGAGCCCCTGATGACCCTGTATCTCACAGACCAGACGACGCCGGCGCAGATCATTGAGGCCCGCGCCGCGGGCGCGGTCCAGGCGTGCAAGCTCTATCCGGCCGGGGCCACCACCAACTCGCAGGACGGGGTGACCGACCTGGGGCGGCTCGACCCGGTATTTGCGGCCATGCGTGAGCAGGGGCTGCCGCTCCTGGTGCACGGGGAGGTGACGGACCCGGGGGTGGATATCTTCGACCGGGAGTGGCGCTTCATCGAGGAGCGCCTGGCGCCGATCGTCGCGCGCTTTCCCGGGCTCAAGGTGGTGTTCGAGCACGTCACCACGGCCGAGGCGGTGGCCTTCGTGCAGTCCGGCCCGGCCACCCTGGCCGCGACCCTGACCCCGCACCATCTGCTCTACAACCGCAACGACATGCTTGTCGGCGGCATCCGTCCGCACCTGTACTGCCTGCCGGTGCTCAAGCGCGAGCGCCATCGGCTGGCCCTGGTGGAGGCGGCCGTCAGCGGCCACCCGCGCTTCTTCCTGGGCACCGACAGCGCACCCCACCCGGTGGCGGGCAAGGAGAGCGCCTGCGGCTGCGCCGGGGCCTTCAGCGCCCATGCCGCGCTGGAGTTCTATGCCCAGGTGTTCGAGCAGGCCGGTGCGCTGGAGCGGCTGGAGGGCTTCGCCAGCCACTTCGGCCCGGACTTCTATGGGCTGCCGCGCAACGCTACCCGCGTGACGCTGCGCCGCGAGCCCTGGGAGGTGCCGCCGAGCTATGCCTTCGGGGCGACGCGCGTGGTGCCCTTGGGGGCGGGGGAGGTGCTGAATTGGCGGCTCTCGGCGCCGTGAGGCCAGACCTGGAAGCAGAATTTGTTTCACGCAAAGACGCAAAGACGCAAAGTTTTTCAGAGCGACATCGCTGTCGTAAGGCTCACCTGCGGGGTGAGCGGATCATCGCTTGTAACATGCTGTTTTTCTTTTCGTTCTTTGCGTGAGCAATTGCCGATTCCAGGCTAAATTGCTGCCTCTCAAGGTGCGCACAGCGCGCCCTACGCCAATGGTCCGGGCGAGTGCGCCTGGGGGTCCTAGTTCCCCGACCCCAGCGGCGTTTTCGCGGCTTTGGACGCCGGGGAGCGGGCCGGCGCCGGCTTGGCCCCAGCGTCGAACTGCACGTCGGACCAGATGTCGCCCTGGTCTTCGGACTCGGGCGGGTTGCCGTCATAGACCAGGTTCCGGCGCCGCTGCAGATAGGCATCGCGCAGGAAGACGTAGGGGTCGAGCGCGGCGTCCTCCAGGATCTCGCCCGCCCCCAGCCGGTCGGCGCGGAAGTCGATGATCCGCAGCGTCGCAAAACCCCAATAGACCTTGCCGATGCTGATGCTGAAGAAGGGGTCGGTCACCAGGTCGCCGCCGAAGCCGACGGTGTCGCGCAGGTTGCTGGGTCCGAAGATCGGGAGCATGAAATAGGCCCCGGTGGGGAGGCCCCAGTAGCCCAGGGTCTGACCGAAGTCCTCCTTGTAGCTCGGCAGGCCGACGTTGGTCGCCACGTCCAGGAACCCCAGGACGCCGACGGTGGAGTTGATGAAGATCCGTCCGACATCGCTGCCGGCGCGCGACATCTTGAACTGCAGGATGTTGTTGACGAGTGAGGTCACGTCGTCGATGTTGTCGAAAAAATTGGTGATGCCGCGGTTCACGGGCTCCGGGGTGATCGCCTTGTAGCCCCTGGCCAGCGGGCGCACGAACGCCTTGTCGAAGTCCGTGTTGAAGCGGTACACACCGCGATTGTAGGGCTCCAGCGGGTCACGCGGGTCCGCGATCCGGTTGGGGTGGGAGGCACAGCCCATGACCAGCAGGGCCGCCAGCGCCGACCCGACCATGCGGCGGGTCCCGACTGCGGTCTTCCGAAAGCACATTTCCGTACATCCCCCCGCCGCCCCGGCGGGCGCGGCTCGTGAAGCGAACTCAGGACGGTTCAATCGCAAGGCAGAAAACACCTTACTAATAAATATGTTGACCTGACTGCTTGGGCCCTCGGCACGGTCCATCCGGTCAGGTCAGGCGCCTATTGTAGTGCTTTGCGCCCTTGGCGCCTTTACGGTTGCGAATAACGCTTCCCCGGCCGGGGCCGGCGCCCGGCGGCGGGTCCCGACGGCGCGCCGGGCGTCGGCCGGTTTGGCAAGCGGGCGCCGCCCCCGTATGCTGTCGCGATGAATGAAGAGCCACCCATTATCGAAGGGATCGCCCGCCGCTTTCGCGGCTTCCTGCCTGTGGTCGTGGACGTGGAGACCGCCGGTTTCGATGCCCAGCGCCACGCCCTGCTGGAGATCGCCGCGGTGATCATCCGGATGCGCCCGGACGGAATCCTGGAGCCGGCGGCACCGATCGCGGCCCACGTCCTGCCGTTCGTCGGTTCCGAGATCGATCCGCGGGCACTCGCCTTCAACCGCATCGATCCGGACCACCCCTTCCGCGATGCGGTGGCGGAGCACGAGGCCCTGGCCCGCATCCTCACCCCCATCCGCAAGGCCGTGAAGTCCACCGGCTGCAACCGCGCCATCCTGGTGGGGCACAATGCCCACTTCGATCTGGGCTTTCTGGCGGCGGCCGTGGAACGGACCGGCTTCAAGCGCAACCCGTTCCACGCCTTCAGCGTCTTCGATACGGTGAGCCTCGCCGGTCTGATGTTCGGCCAGACGGTGCTGGCCAAGGCCGCCCAAGCGGCCGGCCTCGGCTGGCAGAACAGCGAGGCGCACGCGGCGATCTATGACGCGGAACAGACCGCCCGCCTCTTCTGCACCATCGTCAACCGCTGGGGGGCCTTGGACCCGGTGCACTTCTGGGAGGGTCCCGGGGAGGGGGGCTGAGGCACCCGCGCCCGCGCCGGTGCCCGCGCCCGTACCCGCACCGGCTCAGGCGTCGGCGGCCTTGGCCGCGGCCGCCTCCATCAGGGGCTTGAGTTCGCCCTTGGCGTGCAGTTCCACGGTGATGTCGCAGCCGCCGACCAGTTCGCCGTCGATATAGATTTGGGGAAAGGTCGGCCAATCCGCGTAGCGGGGCAGATTCTGGTAGACCTCCTGATCGTCCAACACGTTGACGTAATCAAAGGGGACGCCGCACTCCTGGAGTGCCGCCGCGGCCCTCATGGAGAAGCCGCACTGGGGGAACTGGGGCGTGCCCTTCATGTAGATGACGACGGGATTGTTCTTGACCTGCGAGTCGATGCGTTCCAAAACGTCCATCGGTTACCTCTGTAAGTTGACGGGAAGTTGTCGCCCTTAGAGTCGGGTCGGATGCGGGGTTTTCAACGCACCAGCGACCCCGTAGGGTCCGCTGTGCGGACCAACGCCTGCGCCGCCGCAGCACGGTGCCGGACGCCACCAAGGGCGGGTGCCTGCAGTATCGCTACCGCCAGAGTTTCAGGTGCCGGAGAAGATGAACGAGACTGTCTCAGCCCCCTGCCGTGTGTGCGGGCACGTCCAAGGCAACCGCCTGCACCAGGCACGCGAGACCATGTATGGCGCGCCCGGTGTCTTTGTCTACCTGGAGTGCGCCGCCTGCGGCTGCCTCCAGTTACAGGATATCCCCGCGGACCTGGCGGCCTGGTACCCCGCGGACTATTGCTCCTACGGCCCGGCCAGGGTCCGGGCGGTCCCCGCCTGGCGGCGCCGGCTCAAGGCCCTGCGCACGCGCCTGCTCCTCGGTGAGTTCGGGCGCGGCGGCCGGCGGCTGGCCCTGGCGCTGTCCCGGCCGCCCTATGCCGACTGGATGCAGCGCCTCCCGCTCGGGCTCGACGCCCGCATCCTGGACGTCGGCTGCGGCTCCGGGCACCTGCTGTTGCGCCTGCACAAGGACGGGTTCCGGTCGCTGGCCGGGCTCGATCCCTACATCGCGCAGACCCTGGTCTATCCCGGCCTGACCGTGCATAAACAGCGGATCGAGGACCTGACCGGTGACTTCGATCTGATCATGCTGCACCACTCGTTCGAGCACATGGACCGGCCGCAGGAGGTCCTCGCGTCGCTGGTGCACCAGTTGGCGCCGGACGGTCGGCTGCTGATCCGCATCCCGCTGGCGGGCAGCTACGCCTGGCGCAAGTACGGCGCCTCCTGGGCCAACCTGGACGCCCCCCGGCACCTGTTCCTGCACACCCCGAGCAGTCTCGCGCACCTGGCGGCGGGGGCCGGTCTGGCGGTCGAGTCCATCGTCTACGATTCCCAATACAAGCAGATCGCGCTGAGCGAATGGCTGAGCCTGGGGGGCACCATGGCGGACTACGAGCAACGGGAAAGGACCTTCTACACGGCACGGGATCTCCGCGGGTTCAAGCGGGCCGCGCGGGCGCTCAATGCCCGGCGGGATGGCGATGCGGCGGCCTTCGTCCTCGTACGCACGCGGTCATCGTAAGCAGCGTCGGCTGGAGTCGGCCATGCTGCGCGTCAAGCGTGACGTGCTCGGCGGCGAGGAAACCTTGGCCTTCCAGCAGTTGGATTCTCTGCGTCCACGCGACACCTGAAGCCTGCCGCCGCGCCGTGGCTTCAGTGATCCGAGCGCTTGAGCCAAGCCTTGATCAACTCGGGGTCGAGCCCGCGCAGGCGGTCCTCCGGACCGAGGCCGCGCAGACGCTCGTCGGGAGCGAGCCCGCGCAGGCGCTCCTCCAGATCAAGGCCGCGCAGTCGCTCCTCGGGTGCCAGCCCACGCAGGCGCTCCTCAGGCGTCAGCCCATGCAGACGCTCTTCCACGTCCAAGTGTGCGAGCGCCGCAGCACGCAGTTGGGGGGTCAACGCGGCCAGGTCACGGGCAATCAGTTCGTAGGTATCACGCATGAAGTCATCGACGGTGTAGGCCATGTCAGGCACCTCCAGGCGATAGGCAGTGGTTAGATGATGTTGCAACAGGTGTCCGAGTGTTCCGCGTTCCGATAGGTGACATAGTGCCCCGTCAGTTCTTCCAGCGCCCAGATATCGAGTGCCTCATGGTGCGATTTGTAGGTCAGCAGGTTGTGTGCGGCCAGGGTCTCCAGACCGTCGGGCAGGCCGGCGAGGTCCTGCGCCTGGGTGCTGGTGGCCTCGCCCGACTGTCGCTCGATGATGAGGATATCGAGGCGCTGGCTCTTGAGCGCCAGCTCTTGTTCCAGTTCCACCCGCCAGGGGCGGCCGGTGAAGAGGTCGGTCAGGACCATGCCGAGCAGGCGGTGCCAGGGGGTTGTTGTGTTCATGGCTGGATGGTCGCGCGAGCGAATGGACGCAACAAAGAGACATAAGGAGGCGATCATGCCCTGGAACATCGCGTAGGCGAAGCAACGCCGAGAGGACTGTACGCTGGTTCCCTCACCAAGGTCTACTGGACCGAGGGCCTCGTCGAGACGCCGGAGGGACAAGGGCGTGACCTACCTCGTTGACACCAACGTCATCAGCAGGCGGGACGGGGTTTGCAACCCCGTCCCGAGTGTTTCGGGGCTTGCAGAACGGGCCTTGATCATCGTTCCGGCTATCGCTGCTCAACCCTGGTCCAGGAATTTCTCTCACGGAGACACAGAGACACGGAGAAAGACAGGTCCGGATCTTCGTGTCTTTGTGTCTCCGTGAGAGATTTCTTCTAACCTGTGTCTCTGTAGGGGCTTGAGCTTGCGGCCAACCCCACTGCGAGACGCTGGGTGCGCATCAGCCACTGGCCGGAACGATGATCGAGGCCGCAGAACGTGATGGATATGGTTATCGGCAGGAGTCAAACATTCCGGACGGGGCGAATGACCCGTCCGGCTTGAAGACCAACCTCCTCTGGTTTTTCGACATGTGCTGCAAGTGCAGCTATACTTGAGCCTAACCCTTCGCTCAAGCGGACTCGTTTCGGTCTTCGGCGTTCGGCCTACGCATGCCCCTTAGCTCAAGCACCTGAAGCAAGCAGGAGTTGAAATGACACAGCTTTACGACCCGGCAACGCAGACCGTTTTTCACGCTGCTGACCGTTATCCAACGAGTAATAAGGAAGTGGAATTTATGGGTCTAGCGGGTGGAAGAAACGAGGAAATGCGTGCTATGACGATCGCTGCGTTTCGCGTCTCGCAAAATGAAACAGAAATCGATGACCGATTGATGGATCAAAGCCTTCTCTATTTCTTGATGGGTGACAGCGATACCGCCATCAGTTATTGGATAGGGCACGGCCGATTGGAGCAGAGCGAGGGAGGCTATTACCTGACCTCTCCTGGGATCGCGGAGTGCCAAAAGAGCCTAAGCGGCGGCACGCGCGGATACAACACGTCCGAAAGAAAAGTTCAGGAATGGGTCCAAAGAATGCTGAATGGCGATGTCGTCGCAACCAGAGTATTCGAGTAGGGATATGGGGGGTCGAGACGGCCATCACATATTCTTCCTTTCGTAATGGCGCCGTCCCTTTGGTTGACGTTTTTGGGTGCTTGTTGTCGTTCAAGCTTTTGGTTTATGTCGTAAGTCAGCCTTCAGACTGGTCTACGCCACTCAATCGGAATTATTCCGCTTCATTTTCTCAAGCGCGGCTTTCGCCTCGGCATCACCCTGCTCAGCGGCCTTGCGATACCAGCGCGCTGCCTCCCCGTTATCCCGCTCTACGCCAGCGCCGGCTTCGTACGCCACGCCGAGCACGCCGAGCATGCGTTGCCCACCAGCATTGCCCTGCTCGGCGGCCTTTCTGAACCACGTCACCGCTTCGGTGAAGCTCTGGGCTACGCCGCGGCCCTTGGCATACATGAAGCCGAGATTGAATTGCCCACTAGCATTGCCCTGCCAGGCGGCCTTGCTGTACCATATCACGGCCTCGTTGTCGCTCTGGGCTATGCCGCGACCGTCTGCGTACATCATGCCGAGGTTGGATTGCCCTACGGCATTGCCCTGCTCGGCGGCCTTGCGGTACCACTTCACCGCTGCGCCGTCATCCCGTTCTACACCGCGACCCTGTTCGTACATATAGCCTAGGCTATATTGCCCATTGGCATTACCCTGTTCGGCAGCCTTGCGAAGCCACTTCACCGCCTCCCGGTCGTCCTGCTGTACGCCACGGCCCGTTGCGTGTATCACACCGAGGTTGACGTACACCTCAGCACTCTTTGCGCAGCGGTTACCGACGCAACCGGCCAAGTAGGTCTGGTATGCCTCTACCGTACCGGTCTTTTCGGCGGCGGCATAAGCGACCAAATCAGCGTCGCGTGCCCTACTCGCGAAGTCCGTATCCGCCACCTGTGTCGCCTCAAAGGAGCGGTCACCGGATTTCTTTCGCAACTGGCCCTCGTGATACTGGTACCAGCCGCCCAGGCCCACCAGCGCCACGGCTGTTCCGAGCACCACCGGCCACAACCAGCGACGTGGTGCCAAGGCCGGTGCCGGTACCGTGGAATGTGCCGAGGTCTTTCTGGCCTTAGGCGGGGCCGAGGGTGTGGAACGAGCCGGCGGTTGCGCCGGGGCGGGCGTCGGCGGCGGGGCTGACGGGCCAGGGGCGGGACCTGGCTCCGGTGCCACTCCAATCCCCCACAACCGCGCCTGAAACCCCCGCACCGTCTGCGGTCGCTTCTCGGGGGCGAGGGCTAGGGCCTCGCCCAAGGCGTCGCTCAAGTGCCGGGAGACGCCGAAGGCCGCGGCGGGCTTCAGCACATCCACGTCCCGGCGCTCGGTGGCCTCCGGCGGGGTCTCGCCGGTGACCAGGCGGTAGATGACCGCCGCGGCCGAGTAGATGTCGGTCCAGGGGCCTTGGTTGCCCTTGCGATGGTATTGCTCGAAAGGGGCATAGCCCGCGCTGACCACCACGGACAAGGAGCGGCTGCGCTCGCCCATGGCCTGACGGGCGGCGCCGAAGTCGAGCAGGATCGGGCGCGTCCCGCCCGAGTCCAGGCGTCCCAGGTAGATGTTCTGGGGCTTGATGTCGCGGTGCAGGAAGCCCTTGGCATGGACCGCGCGCAGGCCGTCCAGGATCGGCAGCATCACTTGCTTCGCCTGTTCCTCCGGCAGGCGTCCGCCCTGACGCTCCAAGTGTTCGGCGAGCGACAGCCCCTGGTAATAGTCCATGACCAGATAGGCGGTGCCGTTGGCCTCGAAGAAGTGACGCACCCGCACGATGTTGGGGTGGTCGATCTGGGCCAGGGTGCGGGCCTCGCGCAGGAACTGCTCCAGGCCGTAGCGGAACTGCTCGCCCTCGTCCTGGGTGTGGGGTGCGACGGTCGCCCGGTCGGCCAGTTCGCGCGGCAGGTACTCCTTGATCGCCACCCGGGTCTCAAGGTTCTGGTCCCAGCCCAGATAGGTGATGCCGAACCCGCCCGGTTTGCCGAGCACCCGCCCGACCAGGAACTGACCGTTGAGCAGGGTGCGATGGGGCAGCAGGAGTTGGCCGCGCGGGGCACTTTCGTCGTAGCCGCAGTGAGGACAGGGGTTGGCCCGGCCCTTGGCGGCAAGGCAGCCGGGGCAGAGGGTGTTGCGGTCCAGTTCGTACCGGTGCGGCGCCTTCCAACGAGAGCCCCAGAACCCCAGGCGGGCTCGGTCCACAGGGTTCAGGACCAAGGTGTCATGGGTCTGCACCAGTGACGGTAACGTAAACCAGAAAAATTGGAAACCAACATCATCACGACAGAGGGCGCACCGCCGTCTGGGCGGGACTCGCGTCATCCGCGTTCTCGCGGGCGGGCGCGACCCGGACGTACTCTGTGCCAGCCTGGACCAGGAGAACGGTGTCATCATCGACACCATGCTCCAGGCCATCGCCGACCCCGCGACCCTCGCCGCCCTGACCGATCCCCGTAGGCTGGGCAAAGCCCGCTCGCCATGGCCGATGTCCGCCGCAACGCCGCCCGGGCCTGCCCATCCTCCCCGCATCGAGGCCCGGCGGGCGGCTGACCACGCACCCCGCCGTGGGCCTGCGGCGGCGCTCGGTCCGCACAGCGGACCCTACGGCAAACCCGAGACCTCGCGTTGACCATGATCGTGCGGCACCGACCCGGGAGTCCGTAGGGTCCACTGTGCGGACCAACGCCGTCGCGTTGACCATGAACGTGCTGAAGCCCCAAAGGGGCGCAACATACCAGCCCAGGGCAACGCCCTGGGTGTGACGACGTATAACGGAGCCCAGCCCTGAAAGGGCGTGACATAAGGAGCCGCGCCTTTATGTCACGCCCTTTCAGGGCTAGCCCGAAACAATCAACGCGATCCCAGGGCGTTGCCCTGGGCTGGTATGTTCGACCCCGTTGGGGTCGGCGTGCGCGGCAAGCTGCGTCGGCGCATGGAGCACGGGACCTCGCAAGCTCTCCTCCGGCCGCGATGAAGCGAGCCGCGGTGGCTGCCGGCAGGTCGTTCCGCCCTGTCTTGCGACCCGCCTCAAGCCCCGAAGGGTCGCGACCTACCATCCCAGCAGATAGCCGCGGGGACTTGAGGTTCACCCAACAGGGCCGTAGGTGGGGGTGAGGAACGAACCCCAACGATGCGCCTATTGGCGTTCATCGGCAGACAACGCCAGCCGGTCTCTGAACGCCCGATGGAGTCGCTCGGACAGCCGAAACCCATGGTCGATCGATTCCTGCAAGAGTGCGTCGGCCATTTGCGGCGAAAGGATTCCCCGCTCTACCGCAAGCAACAGAACCCCGACCAGCCCCAACACGGGGATCTTCATCATCCGTGCGTACGATCAGCGCGGTCGTGTCGCTGACGATGGCAGCCATTCAGTTGCCGCCGAGCAGCGCCAGGGTTTCCAGGTCATCCGCCAGGTCGTAGTCGGCGATCGGGACGCCCAGATCCGACAGGAGTCGCATCGTCTCCTCCCTCGATTTCTCAAAGACCTGGGCCACTTGCCCCAGGCTGAGATCACCTGCCTGGAAGGAGCGCACGGCGATCCACTTCCTGAACCCGAGGTCAAGCAGGCCGTCATCAAAGGCGGCGGCGATCCCGATCGGTTTGCCGTGCCGGGTAATCAGCAGGTAGTCGCCGCTGTCGAGCGCCTTGCTGAGGACGCCTGGGTTGGTTTGCAGCGCTTTGATACCGACGGTTTGCATATGAAATACTCCGCTTCGGGGGTACATCAGGATAGCACCCCTGTGCGTCTGACGGGCACAAGGTGCTGCAAGGTTGCCGGAAACGGAGGAATTTACCCAACGAGGATGGGAATCGGGACGCGTTTCAAGGCCGGCTCGCGGTCGGCTTCCGGGCCGCCTCCCGCTAAAGCGTCGGCCTCCGGTTGGGGCGCGGCAGCAACCGGAGGTCGAGGCTTCAGCCGGTTGCGGCCCCATCGACGTTGCGCTGCAGCCACAACTCCAGCAGCGCCAAATGCCAGAGCTTATTGCCCTGGATGCGGGTGTGGTGCAGGTCCGGGGCGGCCAGCAGCATCTCGAGATACTCCGGGCGGTAGAGACCGCGCTCGCGGCCAGCGCGCGAGGTCAGGGTGTCCCGCATCAGGTCCAGGAAGGCACCGCGGACATATTTGAGCGCCGGCATGGGGAAGTAGCCCTTGGGCCGGTCGATCACCGCGTCCGGCAGCAGGCCGCGGGCCATGGCCTTGAGCGGGTACTTGCCGCCCTCGCGCAGCTTGATGTCCGGGGGGCAGCGCGCGGCCAGTTCCACCAGTTCGTGGTCCAGGAAGGGGACGCGTGCCTCCAGGCCCCAGGCCATGGTCATGTTGTCCACCCGCTTCACCGGGTCATCGACGATCAGGGTGGTGACATCCAGCCGCAGGACGGCGTCCAGGACCTCGTCCGCCCCCGGGGCGTCCAGCAGCGCCTCGAGTAGCGGTGAGGTCGGGTCCGCTCCGGCGTAGGCCGGCTGGACCAATCGCAGGTATTCTGCGTGGTCCCGGTCGAAATAGTGCTTGGCCAGGCGCTCCAGGCGCGAACCGGTCGGCTCGGCGGCGATGCGCGGGTACCAGAAATAGCCGCCGAAGACCTCGTCCGCCCCCTGGCCGGACTGGACCACCTTGACCTCCTGGGAGACCTGCTCGGACAGCAGATAGAAGGCGACCGCATCCTGGCCGAACATGGGCTCGGTCATGGCGTCGATGGCCTCGGGCAGGCGCTTCAAGACCTGATCGTTGGGGACCCGGAACTTGTGGTGCCGGGTGCGGTAGCGCTCGACCACGAGGTCTGAGTATTGGAACTCGCTGCCGGCCTCCTCCGGGGTGTCCTCGAAGCCCACCGAGAAGGTGCGCAGATCCTTGACCCCGGCCTCAGCCAGCAGGGCGACCAGGAGGCTGGAGTCCAGGCCGCCCGAGAGCAGCACCCCCACTGGCACGTCCGCCACCTCGCTGCGCTTCTTCACCGCCGCGCGCAGGGAATCATGGATGCCCGCCAGCCAGTCGTCTTCGCTCAGGGGTTGCTCCGGGCGGGTCGCGTCCAGGCTCCAATAGGCCTGCTCAACGGCCCCGCCGTCGGCGTCCAGGCGCAGCCAGTGGGCCGGGGGGAGCTTGCGCACGCCGGCCAGGATGGTGCGCGGGGCCGGCACCACGGCGTGCAGGGTGAAGAGGTGGTGCAGGGCGATCGGGTCGATAGCGGTATCGACCCCGCCGGCCGCCAGCAGCGCCTGGGTGGTGGAGGCGAAGCGAAAGGTCTGGCCCACCCGGGACCAGTAGAGCGGCTTGATGCCGAAGCGGTCCCGGGCCAGGAACAGCACCCGTTGATTGGCGTCCCACAGGGCGAAGGCGAACATGCCGTGCAGGCGCGCCGGGCACCCGGTGCCCCAGGCGTGCCAGGCCTTGAGGATGACCTCGGTGTCGCCGTCCGAGAAGAAGCGGTAGCCCTTGGCCTCCAGCTCCCGGCGCAGTTCCCGGTAGTTGTAGATGGTGCCGTTGAAGACCAGGGCGAGCCCGAGCTGCGCGTCCACCATGGGCTGATTGGAGCGCACCGACAGATCGATGACGGCGAGCCGCCGGTGGCCGAACCCCAGGGCGCCGTCGCTGTAGCTCCCGCCGTGGTCCGGCCCGCGGCGCGTCAGTTGCGCCATCATGGACGCGATCGTCCCGAGGTCCGCCGGGGCGCCGTCGAGACGCAGTTCGCCACAAAGTCCGCACATCGTTTACTACTCCCGAGACCTCAGGGTCACGCTGGTCGGCGGGCAAGGATTTTTGTCCGCAAATGAACGCAAATGAACGCAAATGGGGATCGGGAGTCAACCCTGGCGGCAGGCAGTTGCCGACCGGCGTTGGTTTGCGCGCCGGCCGGGACCTCTGCCCGCGCGCGGCTGTCCCCCAAGGTCCCTGGATGGTCCCACGGGCGCGGCCAAGGTTGCAAAGCCCCAACGAAGACCCTAACTCGTGGCCACGGCTTTACGGCCCCCTTGGTCGCCCTCGACAGGGCCCCGGAGTACCGGCGCAGGGCGCCGCCCCGGGCACCGAACCACACCTACCACCCCAGCAACGGAGACCTCCGACCATGGCCCACGAACTGCCCGCACTGCCCTTTGCCAAAGACGCCCTTGCCCCCGTGATCTCCGCCGAGACCATCGAGTATCACTACGGCAAGCACCACCAGGCCTATGTCACCAATCTCAATAATCTGATCCCGGGGACCGAGTTCGAGTCCCTGTCACTGGAAGAGATCGTCCTCAAGTCCTCGGGCGGCGTCTTCAACAACGCCGCCCAGGTCTGGAACCACACCTTCTACTGGAACTGCCTGAGCCCCACCGGCGGCGGCGCCCCCACCGGTGCCCTGGCGGCGGCGATCGACGCCAAGTTCGGCTCCTTCGAGGACTTCAAGAAGGCCTTCAACCAGTCCGCCGTCACCAACTTCGGCTCCGGCTGGACCTGGCTCGTGAAGAACGCCGATGGCTCCATCGAGATCTTCAACACCGCCAACGCCGGCTGCCCCCTGACCTCCGGCAAGAAGCCCCTGCTGACCGTCGATGTCTGGGAGCACGCCTATTACATCGACTACCGCAACGCCCGCCCGAAGTACCTGGAAACCATCTGGGACAAGATCAACTGGGCCTTCGTCGCGGCCAACTTCGCGGCCTGATCCCCCGGAGTCCAAGGCTTCAGCCTGGGCTCCTCCCGTCCAAGGCCGCAGCCCTAGCCGTAGGTCGGGTTAGCGCAGCGTAACCCGACAGGCGGAGTGACCGCGTCGGGTTACGGCGCGCCGCAAGCGAGTTGGCGTAACGGGCACCGTGCCGGGCGCGCCTGACCCGACCGATGCGCCTTCCATACCCGTTACCCTAGAATCGGCAATTGCTCACGCAAAGACGCCAAGAACGCAAAGAAGAATAGAACGGTGTTGGCGATGATCCCGTCACCCGTCAGGTGAACCGTACGACAGAGATATCGCATTGAAAAACTTTGCGTCTTTGCGTCTTTGCGTCTTTGCGTGAAATAAATGCTCTTTCCAGGGTTACCGCAATAGTCGCGCAGCGACGCTGTGGGAGCGGCTTCAGCCGCGACGATGCCTCCCCACATGGCCGTGCGCGCACCGTAACCCGACCGCGTCTGCATTGCGACCCCAACGGGGTCGAACATACCAGCCCAGGGCAACGCCCTGGGTATCCGGTGTAATACAGCCCAGCCCTGAAAGGGCGTGACATAAGCCCAGATCCGGGAATTGCTCACACAAAGACACAAAGAACACAAAGGAAAACAGCGTATTGAAGGCGTTGCGCCGATCATCGCCCAGGTGACCTTCTCGATCTACCTACTGCGTTGATAATCTTTGTGATCTTTGTGATCTTTGTGTCTTTGTGTGAGAACTGCTCTTTCTGGGATGAGGGGCTGTCCGTCACCCCCGGAACATGAAAGCCCCCGGTGGGAGCGGCTTCAGCCGCGACGCGAGGCCGCGGTGACTCGCGACGCCCGGGCAACCCGCGAGGTCTCGTCGCGGCTGAAGCCGCTCCCACCGCGTCGCTGCGCGACGTACAGGGTGAAGCCTCTACCCTCGGTTGCTCTCCCGCTCCTCGCGGGGCGGGCCAGGCATTCGTCCCGTCCGCACTGTTGCTGATATCGCGTCAGCGCGTCGAACCCGCGAATCGCCGGCATGGTGTAGGTCGGGTTAGCGCAGCGTAACCCGACAGCCGGTTGGAGCGGCAAGCGCCCGCTCGGCGTCTTGCAGCTCCGGCGGGCGTCGGCGGTAGCCGGTCTCCTCGATCAGGCGTCGCGCCGCGGTCAGGGCCGCGGGGTCGCGCCGCCTGGAGCCCGGTGAGCCAGTGGGCGACCAGCGCGGTCTTGCCCACCCCGCCCCAGGCGCGGATGACCAGGATACGGGTGCGCCCGCCGGGACCCGCGTCCGCCCAGGCGCGGTCCAGCCGGTCCAACTCCGCACCGTCGCCTTGTCCTTGCTGTGGTGGCTCAGGAAGCAATCGAATGAAGCGCCGTCGGCCATGGTTCTACCCCTTGTCGGTGCAGGGATTATGCCATGGGTCCAAACCACGCAACGCCGTCTGCATCGGCATTGCCGATGCAGACGGCAGCCTTGGTATCCACCGCGCGCCGGCCGTCGGACCTCCCGGCAGGCCGGCCGCGTCGGCGTTGCATCGGCGTTCGTTCCCGCCTATTCTGTGTTGCAGTGCAGCAAAGCCGGCTCCGCCGCGTTTGCTGCTTATCCGTGCCCGATCAACTCGTCCACATGGGTGCTGACGCACCGACCCAGGGCCGACAGGTTGTATCCCCCTTCGAGAAAGGAGACGATCCGCTCATGTGCGTGCTTGGCCGCCAGGTTGTGCAATTCCCGTGTGATCCAGGCATAGTCGGGCTCGCGCAGGTTGAAGTGCGCCATGTCGTCCTCGGCGTGGCCGTCGAACCCGGCGGAGATAAAGATCAGTTCCGGGGCGAAGGCGTCCAGGCGCGGCAGCCAGGCGCTGGTCACCGCGGCGCGGAAGGCGGCCCCGCTGGTCAGGCGCGGCAGGGGCAGGTTGATGATGTTGGGCTCCACCGTGTCCGCCCCGGTGCCCGGGTAGAAGGGGTGCTGGAAGCTCGAGCAGAAGAGCACCCGAGGGTCGCCCGTGATGATGTCCTCGGTGCCGTTGCCGTGGTGGACATCGAAGTCCACGATGGCGACGCGCTTCAGCCCGTGGTGGTCCAGGGCATGGGCGGCGGCGACGGCGACGTTGTTGAAGAAGCAGAACCCCGCCGCCGTATCGCGCCCGGCGTGGTGGCCCGGCGGGCGCACGCAGCAGAAGGCGGCGTGGTGTTTCTCGCCCATCACCAGGTCCACCGCCAGGATGGCCGCCCCGGCGGAGCGCAGGGCGGCGGGCAGGGTGGCGTGGTTCATGGCGGTATCGCCGTCCAGCCAGGCCAGCGCGCCGGTGTTCTTCGGTGCGGCCTCGAAGAGCCGCGCGATATAGGCGCGGTCATGGACGCGCGCCAATTGGTCGACGGTGGCCTCCGGGGCGTCATAATGGGTGACCAGCATTTCCATTCCGGAGGCGATCATGCGGTCTGAGATGGCGTGGAGGCGCTCCGGACACTCCGGGTGGAAAGCACCCATCTGGTGCTCACGGCAACACTCGTGGGAGATGAAAGCGAGGTTCATGATGGGTCCTGGTAGCTCGACTGCCGCGCGGGCTGCGGCCGGCGGCCGCGTGGTCCCACGCAATTATTGTTGAAGATTGTCCCGTTTGCCGTCAGGCTCAGGCCCTCAGGCACCACCGAAGCTTAAACCGAAACGTGCCCGGGAGGGCAGTCTCCCCATGCATTTGTCTGATGTAGATCAGTTGTTCACCCCGGGTGCCGTGGCCGTCTTCGGTGCCAGCGACAACGCCGACTCGGTCGGCGGTCAGGTTTATCGCAACATCCTGGCGGGGACCTTCAAGGGACATACCTATGCGGTCAACCCCAAGTACGAGGAAGTGGCGGGGCTGCCATGCTACAAGGACCTGGCGGCGCTCGACAAGCATGTGGACTTGGCCCTGATCGCGGCCCCGGCCAACCAGGTGGTGGGGATACTGGACCAGTGCGGGGGCTACGGGGTGCAGGTGGCGGTGGTCTACTCCGCCGGTTTCGGGGAGCGCGGCGACCTGGGGATGGCGCTCCAGGATCGGCTGGTGGAGGCGGCGCGGCGCAACCGCATCCGCCTGGTCGGGCCCAACTGTCACGGTGTCATCCGCCCCCAGCATGGCCTGAACGCCAGCGCGGGCCACGATATGCCGCGGCGCGGCAATGTCGCGCTGGTCGCCCAGTCGGGGGCCATCTGCAGCGCCATGATCGATTGGTCGGAGCGGCGTCAGCTCGGGCTCTCCGCCGTGGTCTCCATGGGGGCGGCGGCGGACGTGGACTTCGGCGACATCCTCGACTTCCTGGCGCTCGACAGCCACACCCAGTGCATCCTGCTCTATGTGGAGGGCATCCGCAACGCCCGACGCTTCATGAGCGGGCTGCGCGCGGTGGCGCGCCTGAAGCCGGTAGTGGTGGTCAAGGCCGGCCGGCACGCGGCGGGCACCCGCGCCATCCGCTCCCACACCGGGGCCTTCGTGGGCTCGGAGGACGTGTTCCGGGCGGTCACCGAGCGGGCCGGCGTCGTCCAGGTGGCGCACCTGGAGGAACTGTTCGCCGCCGCCCAGGTGTTCGGGACCGGGCGCCGGCTGGCGGGGGAGCGGATCGTCATCATCACCAATGGGGGCGGGCCCGGCGTGCTGGCGGCGGATCGTGCCCAGGACCTGGGGCTGACGCTCGCCCCCCTCTCCGAGGCTACTTCCCAGGCGCTGGAGAAGGCCCTGCCGGGTTACTGGTCCAACGGCAACCCGGTGGACATCATCGGCGATGCCTCCCCGGAGCGTTATCGGGTGGCGCTGGACGCCTGTCTTGCCGATCACGAGGTGGACGGGGTGCTGGTCATCTTCGCCCCCCTGGGCTTCGGCGAGCCGACGCTGACCGCCGAGCAGGTGATCGAGGCGATGAAAAAGAACAAGAAGCCGGTGATCGTCTCCTGGATGGGCGGCAACCGGGTGGCCGAGGCGCAGGCCCTGTTCGCCGAATACCATGTCCCGCACTTCGAGAGCCCGGAGGTGGCCATCGAGGCCTTTTCCTTCCTCGCCCGGCACCTGCGCAACCAGCAGCTCCTGATGCAGTCCCCGGGACCCCTGTCCCACCAGGAGCCCCCGGACGTGGAAGGGGCGCGCCTGATCATCGAGGGCGTGATGTCGGAGGGGCGCAAGCTCCTGGGCATCATCGAGGCCAAGGCAGTGCTCGCCGCCTTCCGCATCCCCACCATGCAGGCGGTGCGTGCCAACAGCGCCAACGAGGCCCTGATGGCGGCGGAGGCCCTGGGGTTTCCGGTGGTGGTCAAGGTCAACTCCCCGGACCTGGACAATAAGTCGGACGTCGATGGCGTGGTGCTCAATGTTGCCGACGCCCAGTCGGTGCGGCGCACCTACACCGAGATCGTGGAGCGGGCCAAGCGCCTGCGTCCGGACATCAAGGTCGACGGGGTGACGGTCGAGCGCATGGTTTCCAAGCACGCCGCGCGGGAACTGGCGATCGGGGTCAAGCGCGACTCGATCTTCGGCCCCGTCATCAGCTTCGGGGCCGGCGGCACTGAGGTCGACATCCTGGAGGACCGTGCGCTCGGGCTGCCGCCGCTCAACGCCTTCATCATCCAGCGGATGATCGAGCACACCCGGGTGGCGCGCATGATGGAGGCCCGCCAGCAGATCCCGTCGATGAACAAGGTGGCCCTGGCGCGCATCCTGCAGCGCGTCTCCGAGATGGTCTGCGAGCTGCCAGAGATCCTCTCAATGGAAATCAACCCATTGATCGGTAATGATAAAGAGGTGCTCGCCGTGGATGCGCGCATCCAGGTCAACTACCGCCCGCCCCAGCAGACCACCTACGGGCACATGGCCATCCACCCCTATCCGGTCAGCCTCCTGGAGCGGGTCCAACTCCCGGACGGCAAGGACCTGGTGATCCGCCCGATCCGCCCGGAGGACGCCGACATGACCCAGGAATTCGTCCGCGGCCTCTCCGAACAGACCAAGTATTTCCGCTTCATGCAGGCGATCAAGGAACTGACCCCGGAGATGTTGGTGCGCTTCACGCACATCGACTATGACCGGGAGATGGCCCTGATCGGCGTAATCGACCACGACGGCGAGGAGGCGGCGGTCGGGATCTCCCGCTACAACTCCCGTCCGGGGGGCGAGGCCTGCGAGTTCGCCGTCGTGGTCTCCGACACCTGGCGCAACCTGGGGATCGGCGCCCGGCTCATGCGCTCACTGATGGCCAATGCGCGGCGACGCGGCTTCCGCGTCATGGAAGGGGAGGTCCTTACCGCCAACACCCGGATGCTGGCCCTGATGAAGTCCCTGGGCTTCCGCATCGACGCCGACCTGGAAGACCCGGCGGTCAAGTTGGTTACCAAGGTGCTTTGATGACAGTGGCTAGTGGCTAGTGGTCAGTGGCTAGTGGTCAGTGGTCAGTCGCCGCGGTTCGGCCTCGCGGCTGGCGCGTTTGGGGGCTGAGCGCCGTAACCACGCGGCGGGATGGGGCCAGCGTCTCATCGCGCAGGGTTTGCAGCGTGGCCCCGGTATCGGCCTTCCTGCTAACCCTAGAATCGGCAATTGCTCACGCAAAGACGCCAAGAACGCAAAGAAGAATAGAACTTTGCTGGCGATGATCCCGTCACCCGGTAGGTGAACCGTACGACAGAGATAGCGCATTGAAAAACTTTGCGTCTTTGCGTCTTTGCGTCTTTGCGTGAAACAAATGCTCTTTCCAGGCTAACGGGTCAAGGCGCGCCCGGCAGCGCCCCGTGCAGGTCCGCGGCCTGGAGGGTGTTCTCCAGCAGGCAGGCGATGGTCATGGGGCCTACGCCCCCGGGGACCGGCGTGATCCAGGCGGCGCGTTCGGCGCAGGCGGCATAGTCCAGGTCACCGACCAGGGTGCCCTCGGGCGTCCGGTTGATGCCCACGTCGATCACCAGCGCCCCGGGCTTGATCCAGTCCCCGGGGACGAAGCGTGCCCGCCCCATCGCCGCCACCAGCACGTCGGCCCCGCGCACCTTGCCGGCCAGGTCGCGGGTGCGGCTGTGGCAGACGGTGATGGTGCACCGCGCCGCCAGCAGTTCCAGGGCCATGGGCCGGCCGACGATGTTGGACTGGCCGATGATCACGGCGTCGAGTCCCGAGAGGTCCACCCCAGTGCGCGCCAGCATCGTCATCACGCCCTTGGGCGTGCAGGGTCGCAACAGCGGCATGCGCAGCGCCAGGCGGCCCAGGTTGTACGGGTGGAAGCCGTCCACGTCCTTGGTCGGCAGGATGCGTTCCGTGATCGCCTCCGCGTCCAGGTGCGCCGGGAGGGGCAACTGCACCAGGATGCCGTCGACCCGCACATCCGCGTTCAGTTCGTCGATCAACCCCTCCAGGGCCGCCTGGGTCGTGTCGGCGGGGAGTGGGTGCATGGTGGAGTGGAAGCCGACCTCGGCGCAGGCCTTGCGTTTGTTGCGGACATAGACCTGGGAGGCGGGGTGTTCCCCCACCAAGACCACCGCCAGGCCCGGCGCCCGCCCGCCCGCGCCCAGCCGGGCGGCCACCTGGGCCCCGACCTGTGCGCGGATCTCAGCCGCGATTGCCTTACCGTCGAGAATCTGTGCGCTCATCGCCTCTTGCCCCTGTGCTGAACAGCCGTGCATGATACCGCACTCGCGGGCGGTTCCCGCGTGGGCGCGGGCGGTGCCAGCCCTGAAGCACAACCGCGCCACCCCAGTCACAGCGCGGGCTGGCGGGGGTTAGAGAAAATTAATGTTCGCACAAGGGGGTAGACACCGCTGCGCGCTTCTGGCAAGAACGGGTAGGGTAATTGGTCTGCCGTTGCGCCCAACGGCGCCGCCCCATGTCAGCCGGCGGCAGGGTTATGCTTCAGGGCTGCCGATGGCCTGCAAATCTGGTTTCCGAGCGGCAAACTTGGTATCGTTGCGGGTCACACTCTTACTCACTTGGCAGGCTCCCCCAAGATGCGCTTGACTACCGGATTCGTTGCCGTTGCCGCGCTGACCGCGGCCATCTACGGCGTCGGCATTGCAGTTGCCGCCGATCCCGCCCCGCCGGAGGGTGCGGCCCCGCCTGCCGCGGCGGCGCCGGCCGTGCCGCCGACGGCGGTGGTCGTGACGGTCAACGGCGTGGCGATCACCCGTGCCGACTTAGACCGTGCCATCGAGGCGTTCCTGGCGCAGAGCCGGATGCAGGCGCCGACCGATCCGGAGCAGCGCAAGAAGATGGAGGCGGCGGCCCAGGATCAGATGATCGCCGAGGAGGTGCTGTATCAGGCGGCGCAGAAGGTCGAGCCACCGGACCTGGACAAGGAGATCGCGGCCAAGTTCGACGAGATGAAGGGGCAGTTTCCCACCCCGGAGGACTTCGAGAAAACGCTCAAGTCGCACGCGATGTCGGAGGAGCGGCTCAAGGACCTGCTGCGGCGCGACGTCCTCATCGGCTCTTACATCAAGACCCAGGTCACCGCGAAGGTGACGGTGGCCGCCGAGCAGACCAGGAAGTTCTATGACGAGAACCTGGAGCGCTTCAGCAAGCCGGAGTCGGTGCGTGCCAGCCACATCCTGATCGGGGTCGACCCCAAGGCGACCGCCGAGGAGAAACAGACGGCCAGAAAGAAGGCGGATGACCTCCTGGTGCAGGTCAAGGGCGGGGCGGACTTTGCGGAGGTGGCCAAGAAGGAGTCCAGTTGCCCCAGCGCCAAGAAGGGCGGGGACCTGGGTGAGTTCAGCCAGGGCCAGATGGTGAAGCCGTTCGAGGAGGTCGCCTTCGGCCTCAAGCAGAATGAGTTGAGCGGTGTGGTCGAGACCCAATTCGGCTATCACATTATCAAGGCAACCGGCCGGACCGAGGCCGGCACCGTGCCGTTCGATCAGGTCAAGGAGAAGATCGAGGAACACCTGAAGGAGGTGGCGGTGCAGAAGCAGGTGATGGCCGAGGTCGCGGCCTTGAAGAAGGCGGCGAAGATCGAGACGCCCACCCCGAAAAGCTGACGCGGCGGGTCGGCCTTGTCGCGTCGTTGTCGTTGTCGTTGTCGTTGTCGTAATCGTAATCGAGGTTATCGTAACACCCCGGATTCCCTCGCACGCCAAAGTGCATCGCTTCTCCGATTACGATTACGACAACGATTACGACAACGACAACGACCGCGAGTGTACTCGTGGTTCGACTTATTTCTGGCTCGTTACTCAGCGCTCGCGCAGGCACTCCGCCGGGTCGATCCGGCTCGCCCGGTACCCCGCCGCGAGCCCGGCGAGCAGTGCGACCAGGAGCGTCGCGGCGGCGGCGCCGGCCAGGTGTGCGGGCTCCAGGCGACAGACATAGCCCGCTCCCGCCAGGTTGTACCCCAGGCTGCGGTTGAAGGCGGCGGCACCCGCCAGGTAGGCGAGCGCGGCGAGGGCGAATGCAAGGGCGGCGATGACCCCGGATTGGACCAGGGGCATCAGGCCTACGGTGGCGTTGGGGAAGCCGAACAGGCGCAGCAGCGCCAGATCCCGGCGCTTGCGCTCCACGTTCACCCAGAGGGCGCCGCCCAGGGCCAGGGCGCAGCCGGTGAGGCCGATCAGGCCGATGACGCGCAGGATGAAGGACAGGGTGCGGTCGAAGGCGCTGAGGGTGGCGATCCGCTCGGCCTGGGTGCGGGTCTCGATCCCCTGGGCGCGCATGGCCTCGGCCAGGGTCGCGACCCCCTCCAGGTCCCGGGCATAGACGCGGGCGCCGGCGAACGCGGTGCGCTCGCTGGCGAGCGGGGCGCGCAGGTCCGCGGAGGTGACGGCGCCGCGCCGCCCGTCGCGGTAGTCCTCACAAGCGATCAGCAGGTCGGGGTGGGTGAAGACCGCCTCGCGGGCGACGCTGTGCTCCGGGATGACGCCGATGACCCGCAGGTCGAAACGCGCGTCCTGCGGGGTCCCGGCGTTGCTGCGGCGCACGAGGCCAGTCAGGGGCGACCCGGGTGCGATGCCGATCCGCTCGGCCAGGGTGGCGGTCAGCAGGACTTGGTCCGCCCGGGCGGGGGTGGGCAGGTCGGGTGGCAGCAGGGGATCGCCGGGGGCGGTCGGGATCAGGTCGAGGGCTTCATAGAGCCGCTGCTGTCCGTCGAGCAAGTCGATGGTGGCGTTGATGCTGCGGGTGCGCGGCAGGAGGAACCCGAGATCCGCTCGGTCGCGCATGGCCGCGAACCAGGCGCGGTCCAGGTGGTGGGTGCCGTAGACCACCAGTTCCCGGTTACGCGGGTCGTTCAGGAGGTCCTGGCGCAGGGTGGCGATGACCCCGGTCTTGAGCCCGAGCAGCAGCAGCAAAGGGGCGATGATGGCGGCGACGGTCAGCACCAGCACCAGGGTGGTGCGGCGGTCGTGCCGCAAGTCCTGGAGCGCGAGCCGCAGGCCCTCCAGGCGCGACTGGGGCGCCTCGGGATTGGCCCGCGGTGGGCACGGAGGCCCGGTCGCGGTGCCGGCAGCGGCCTCAAGTGCGTTCATGAGCGCTCCTGCGCGCACGCATCGGCCCCCGCGCCGCGCACCGGACCGGGCGACCCATCGAACACCGATCCAAGCCCGGCCGCCAGCGGTAACGCCTGGACCTCGCGCAGCCCCCGGGTGCGCATACGTCCCAGTTCATGGGTGGCGATGACCACCCCGGTGCCCAGGTGCTCGACCAGGTGCAGGAAGAGCCCCATCACCTCCTCGCCCAGGCGCGGGTCCAGGGCGGAACTGGGCTCGTCCGCCAGCACCAGGCGCGGGTGGTGGGCCAGGGCGCGGGCGATGCAGGCGCGTTGGTATTGGCCGACGGAGAGTTGCGACGGCCAGTGCGCCAGCAGGGGCCCGAGCTGGAGTTGGTCGACGATGGCGTCCAGGTCCGGGTCCCGCGCGGGCAGGCGCAGCAGGCGGCGGTTGATCCCGATGTTGTCGGCGACGCGCAGATAAGGCAGCAGGCCCCCGGTCTGGAGCACGAAGCCCAGGGCGGCGGCGCGCAGCCGCGCGAGCGCGCCCTGTTCGCCACTCCGCCAGAGGGCGGCGATGTCCCTGGGCGCGCCGTCGACGGTCAGCCGGAAGCGCCCGGCGTCGGTCGGCCGCACCACCAGGCCCAGCAATTCCAGTGCGGTACTCTTGCCGCAGCCGCTCTCCCCGGTGAGCGCGATGATCTCCCCCAAGTCCAGGGTCAGGGAGGCGATCAGCACCCGGAAGGCCTGGTCGCCGCTGCCGCGGGTGTAGCTCAGGTCGGCGCAGTCGAGCAGCATGGCCGGGTTCTCAGGGCGGGTCCTTGTATTGCTCCGCGGCCCGCGCCAGGTCGCCGACGCGCCGGGCCTCGGTGATCAACACGCTGTGACGGGCGTCGAACCGGTCCTTCCACTGTCAGTGGATGACCTCGTCGATGCTCGCGGCCACCAGTGCGCGATCCAACCACTCCAGCAGGGTCTCGGCGTCGGCAGACTCGATCCGCCGGCGCGCCGGCTCGGGGATGTCGCCGAATCGATGGTGCATCACACGCATCAGCGCCAGCACCTCGCCCTGCTGGCGGCCTTCTTCACGGACTCGTTGGGAAAAGCTGTTCACGGCATGGACCTCGTTGGGGTAATCGCGTTCGTAACACGCGAAAGCGCAGATAGGTTTCGTGGTCGCCGCCCAGGTCGAAGGTGCGCTCCGACGGGCCGCCGCGCAAGAAAATCACCACCGGGACCACGCGCCGGGTCTGCAACAACTCTGCGATGTCGATGCAGTAATGGGCCAGGCGGCTGACCGAGAAGCGTGCCGGGTCACTCTCCTCCTCGACCACGAAGACCAAGGCCGCCCGTCGGCCGTCGGGCCACTCCACCAGCAGGGGAATGTCCAGTTCGCGAAAACGCTCGCCGAGTCGTTCCTTAAGCTGTTCTTCGCGCACCGGGGTGATGCGCACGTCCGGGGTGATCTGCTGCGCTTCAGACTCGGCGAAGAAGGCCAGGGCCTGACGCGGATAGTCGAGGACGAGGTTCTTGAAATTCTGGTCGTGGTCCATGCACCGATGGTAAACCAGATGGCGGGGATGCAGAAGCAGTCAAGCGGCCCGATGGCGAACCCGCCGACCACAAGGAGCCCGCGGATTGCCCTCGGACCCTGATCCGGTGCCCCAGGTCCCGACAATGCAGCTGTCGCCTCGGGTAACATGCGTCGCAATCCGAGTCCGAGGAGTCAGCCGCATTGCGCGATCCCGTCGAGAAGCCCGCCGGCTCCCGACCCTGGCCTTGCCTTGGAATCGTGGCTTTCTGGCTGTTGATTCCAGCGCCCCTGTGGGCCGTCCCGGCGCCGGTCGTCGCCTGGTCGGCGACGCATTACAACCCCAGCCCGCTACCTGACGATCTGGTCCTGCCGTTGCCTTGCGGGGGTGCGCTAGTCTTCCGGCCGGTCGCTACCCCTGCGGAGAGTCCCCGCACCAGGCTGGTTGGTCCCTTTGTGGGGCCAGCGGGGACGGCGCAACGGCATCTGCTGATCGGCAAGCACGAAGTCACCGTCCAACAGTATGGAAACGCCTGGGAGGTCATGAACGACCCCTATAGCTCCGCGCAGTTCCCCGGCCAGACCGGGGGCGACGTCCTGATGGGCGGGGGCATCCACAGCGCGGACGAAGACCTGCGGGCGGATGCGCGGGTTGAAGTCCAGCCCTACGACGCCGCCGGGGACGTAACGACAGCGGACACGGGCTTTTGCGTCGTCCTCGCCGTTCCGGTCGTGACCTCGGGGGCCAGACCGCCGGTCCCAACGTCAACTTCAACTCCAAGCGCAACCACAATCCGACCCCAACACCCGGTGGCGCAGGAGCCACCGCGCTCCCCGGCCTTGCAGGGGGAGCCGGTCGCACCGCGGGAGGAGCCGGTGGCCGAGTCCCTGTCGGCGCTTCCCCGACGACTTCGGCTGGGGACGGGGCGAGCGCCCGGTAGTCGGCGTCTCCTGGACCGACGCCCAGGCCTACGCCGACTGGCTGACCCGCCAGACCGGCAAGCGCTACCGCCTCCTGAGCGAGTCCGAGTGGGAATTCGCCGCCCAGGCCGGGACCCGCAGTGCCTATCCCTGGGGCTTCGGCATGGAACCCGGGCGAGCCGTCTGCTTCGACTGCGGCAGCCAGTGGGACAATCGCTCCACCGCCCCGGTCGGCAGCTTCGCGCCCAACGCCTTCGGCCTCTCGGATTCCGGGTGGCGCGGGAGCCCTGATAAGCAAGCTCCAGGACCGCGCGCCAAGGCTGAAGCCTTGGACTCCAGGGGAGGGCGCCCAAGCGCGAATGGCCCCGCACGGGGGCGCCTGCCGGTATACTCCGCCCCCATGTCGCTGCTCAGAAAAACCCCCACCTGCCCGATCCATGGCGGCGCCCTGCGCCTCTCCCACCACGGCAAGAAGACCAACCCGGGGCACTACTGGATCGAGGTCCAGGGGGCGCCGATCCTCTACTGCCCGCAGTGCCACGAGCGCGGGACCGATACCTCGGTGGAGGTCGAGGCGGGTGCGTCCAACGCCTTCCTGCGCAAGCTGATCCGGCTCTACGACGGCTTCACCTTTCCCCCGGAACTGGGCAAGCCGCACATCCGCGTGGACTTCAACCCGGGGCGCGCCGTCCCGGACGGGCTGCCGACGGCGGGTCGGCCGCTCGCGCAACCAGCCTATCAGCCGCTCGCGCCGACGCCGACGTTGGCACTGCCGGACGCGGGTCCCGAGCCCGATGCCCGGCCCAGTGCGCCGGAAGACCCGCCCGCGGAGCCCCAGACCTTCGACAGCTTCCTGCCGCGCAAGCCCCGCCACACCCTTGACCAACTGGTGCTGGACCCGGAGACCCTGGCGCGCATCCGCGAGGCGGTGAACGTGCTCCTGTCGCAGGACCTGCTGTTCGGCTGCTGGAACCTGGGGTCGGTCGCCCGCACCGGCCGGCGGGTGGCGCTCAATTTCTATGGCCCCCCGGGGACCGGCAAGACCCTGGCCGCGGAGGCGATCGCGGCCATGCTGGAGCGCGAGATCCTGGTGATCAGCTACGCGGAACTGGAGTCCAAGTACGTGGGCGAGACGCCCAAGAACATCCGCGCCGCCTTCCGCCGCGCCACCGAGACCGGTGCCCTGCTGTTCTTCGACGAGGCCGACTCGATCCTCGGCAAGCGCCTGACCAGCGTCTCCCAGGCGGCGGACAACGCCATCAACGTCGCCCGCAGTACGACCCTGATCGAACTGGACGACTTCGACGGGGCGGTGGTCTTTGCCTCCAATCTGGTCAAGAATTACGACAGCGCCTTCCTGCGCCGGGTGCTCGCCCATGTGGAGTTCCGGCTGCCCGCGACCGAGCAGCGGCGCCGGATCTGGGAGTGTCATATCCCCAAGGAACTGCCGCTCGCCGACGATGTCGACTTCGCGCAGTTGGCCCAGTATTCGGAGCACGCCGCGGGCGGCGACATCCAGAACGCCGTCCTGCTCGCCGCCTCCTATGCCTCGCTGCGCCAGGGCGCGGCCCAGGTCGTCGCCATGGCCGACTGCAAGCGCGCCATCGCCTTCATCCTCGACGGCAAGCGGCGCATCCTGGAATGAGCGCCACCCGATCTCGTTCCCACGCTCCGCGTGGGAATGCCGTGCGGGCGCTCCGCGTCCGGCCTTGGCACTGGACGCAGAGCGCCCGCACTGGCTCCCACGCAGGAGCGTGGGAGCCAGAAGTATCCGCAGCACGCCAGGCCGCGCCGCACTGGGGTGCGGCGCTCCCAGGGCATTTCTCACCACCCGGAGCATCACCGATGAGCACCCCCCATGACCTCTGAGTCGCGCCTGTACCGCATCGGCTTCATCACCCTGGCCCCCGGCATCCTGCCGCGGCACGGCCGGAGCCTGCTCGCCGCCGCCTTCTTCTCCATTGGTCTCGTGACCTTCATCGCCATCGGCCAGACCTATGTGCTCAATGCGATCCTCAAGGTTCCCACCACCGAACAAGGTTCCATCAGCGGCAATCTGGTGTTCTGGACCGAGTGCATTGCGCTCGCGCTCTTCATCCCCGCCGGGATCCTGATCGACCGGATCGGCCGCCGCTCGGTCTATGCCGTGGGCCTGCTGCTGCTGGCGCTGACCTATGCGCTCTATCCGCTCGCGACCTCGGTGAATGACCTCTATCTGTACCGCATCCTCTATGCCTGCGGCATCGTCGCGGTCGCCGGCGGGTTGTCCACGGTGATGGTGGACTATCCGATCGAGCGCTCCCGGGGCAAGCTGGTGGCACTCCTGGGGGTCTTGAGCGGGCTCGGGATCGTCTTCACCAACCAGGGGTTCGGGGCCCTGCCGCACGCCCTGGTCAAGGCCGGCTGGAGCGATACGCAGGCGGGGATCATCATGCACCTGGCGGTCGCCGCGCTGGCGGTCGCCGTCGCCGTCCTGGTCAGTCTGGGGCTCAAGGGCGGGACCCCGGTGCACAAGCGGGATCGCCCGGGGATCCGGGAACTCTTTACCAGCGGCTTCGCCCAGGCGCGCAACCCGCGCATCCTGCTCGCCTATGGCGCCGCCTTCATCGCGCGCGGGGATCAGTCGGTCAATGCCACCTTCCTGATCCTGTGGGGTACGGTGGCCGGCATGGCGGCCGGGATGGGACACGCGGAGGCGATCAAGGCCGGCACCATGATCTTCGTCACCGCCCAGATCGCCGCCCTGTGCTGGGCGCCCATCCTGGGGCCCCTGATCGACCGCATGGACCGGGTGAGCGTCCTGGCCCTCTGCATGGTGCTCGGGGCCATCGGCAACTTCGCACTCCTGCTGCTGGATGACCCCCTGGCCGGCGGGACGGCCGTGATCTTCTTCATCCTGATCGGTATCGGCCAGATCAGCATCTATCTGGGCGCCCAGTCACTCATCGGCCAGGAAGCCCCCAAGCGCGAGCGCGGCTCGGTCATCGGCGCCTTCAATGTCTCCGGGGCCATCGGTATCCTGCTGGTCACCACCATCGGCGGGCGCCTGTTCGACCAGGTGGACCCGCGTGCGCCCTTCATGGTGGTCGGCGCGATCAACCTGCTGCTCTTCGCCGCCAGCGTCTATGTGCGGGTCAAGGCGCCGAGTCCGCCGATCGACCGGGGTGACGAGGGGCAGACGGCGCCCGGGCTGCATTGACGGGCGGCCGGGCCTTGATCATAAGGCCGGCCAGCGGCGATCGGTCCGCACAGCGGACCCTACGGTAAGGCCGCGTTCCGTAGGGTCCGCTGCGCGGACCAGCGGCCTCGCGGCTCGCGCGGTGGCCGGCGTTATGATCAAGGTCCCGGTGGGAGCGGCTTTAGCCGCGACCCAAGGCCGCAGTGACCCGCGACGCTCGGACCACCCGCGAGGCCGCGTCGCGGCTGAAGCCGCTCCCACCGCGTCGCTGCGCGACGTCACCGGGAACCCGACCTGGCGTTCTTGACCCTGACCGAGGATTGAAAGGCCACGCCCGCCGTGGTTAACTGGAGTGATCAGGCGGGCGGGCAGCGGGAACCCATGACGGCGAGAAAGATTGCACTCCTCATCGGCAACGACAGCTATCGGGACCCGCGCCTCATGCCGCTGGTCGTGCCGGGGGAGGACGTGCGCGGGCTGGAGGCCGTGCTGGCGGACCCGGCGATCGGCGCCTTCGACGAGGTCCGCCCGCTCCTGAACGCGGACCGCACCGGGGTGGCCGAGGAGATCGAGCGGCTGTTTGCGCAGGCGCAGCGCGACGACCTGGTGCTCCTCTATTTCTCCGGCCACGGCCTCCTGGACCGACTCGGTCGGCTCTATCTCGCCCTGGCCGAGACCAAGACCGACCGCCTGGTGACCAGCGCGCTGCGCTCCGACGACCTGCGTGACCTGATGGAGGAGGGGCGCTGCCAACGCCAGGTCCTGATCCTCGACTGCTGCTATTCGGGTGCCTTCGCCCGCCCGGCCAAGGATGCGGGGGACGCGCCCGCCGTGACCCCCGCGACCTTCGCCTCACAGGGGGAGGGGCGGGTGGCGCTCCTCTCATCGACCGCGACTCAGCGCTCACTGGAGGGCCATCAGGTCCAGGGCGAGATCGAGCGCTCGCTCTTCACCCATTTCCTGGTGGAAGGACTCAAGACCGGCGAGTCCGCGGCGGGGGCTGAGCTGATCACGGAAGAAGCCCTGTTCCAGTATGCCTATGACCGGGTCCGCGCCGCCGGGGCCGGTATGACCCCGCAGCGCTGGGTGGGGCGCCAGCATGGGCGGCTGGTCATCGCGCGCAATCCCGTCTGGCGTCCGGACCCGCGGTCCCTGCTGCCGGGGCGGTTGCTCGCGGCCTTGGACGATCCCGAGCCCTTCGTGCGCGAGGGGGCGGTGCGCGAGTTGGGCCGGCGGCTCGCCGAGCCCGCGCAACGGGAGGCCGTCCGCGCGGTACTCGAGGCCCGGCTCCAAGTGGAGCGGGATCGGATCGTCTACGCGGAGATCCGTGATGCACTGGCGCGGGTTTCCGGTGCCGATCCGACGGCACCGGGCAAGGCATCGGGGGGCGGTCGGGCAGGCGGTGCCGCCGCTCCAGGCGGCCGGGGTTCTGCGGTCCCGGTGTCGCCGGTGGCGGCACCAGCCAAGGCGGGGCCTGAGCCCCTGAGCGCCTTTCGTGACCGGCTCAAGGATGGCGGCGAGGGTCCCGAGCTGGTCTGGCTGCCGCCCGACACCTTCCTGATGGGCTCGCCCGATGGCGACGATCTGGCCTTCCCGGAGGAGAAGCCTCAGCACGAGGTCCGCATCGCGCGGCCCTTCGCCATCGGGCGCTTCCCGGTGACCTTCGCCGACTATGACCGGTTCTGTGCCGCCGCCGGGCGCGAGCAACCGGCCGACGAGGGCTGGGGCCGTGACCGGCGCCCGGTGATCGATGTCTCGTGGGAAGATGCCGTCGCCTATTGCCTCTGGCTCACCGGGCAGACCGGTCGCACCTACCGGCTACCGAGCGAGGCGGAGTGGGAATACGCCTGTCGGGCCGGGACCCGGACGCGCTGGTCATTCGGTGATGATGAGCAGGCCCTGGGCGCCCATGCCTGGTTCGAGGGCAACGCGGGGGGCAAGACCCACCCGGTTGGGGAGAAGGAGCCGAACCCCTGGGGGCTCTACGACCTGCACGGGAATGTCAGGGAATGGGTCCAAGACCATTGGCACGGCAGCTATCAAGGCGCACCCGCGGACGCCAATGCCTGGGAGACGACCGCAGGCGGGTGGCGTGTCCTGCGCGGCGGCAGTTGGCTCGGCGAGGCGCAGGACCTGCGCTCCGCTTACCGCGACCGCGGCGGCCCCGGCTCCCGCGACCTGCGCCGCGGTTTCCGGCTTGCCCTAGGTCCCGAGCCAGGCAAGTAGCCCGCAGGGCGCGGAGCGCCCTCCGGGGTCAGGGAAGGTGAAGGGTTGCGGGGAGCAATAGGGAACAGACCACGATTTGCCTCGAATCGATGAAAATCCATGATCGACTACCTCATTACTATCATACGACACAGGGTCTCTCATACCGGCATTAGCGAAAGTGGACATCGGCGGCTGCGTCTTGTGCCGCGGGTGGTTTGGGTGCTGACAATCGCTGTGATATTGAGCGCATGCGAACTGTGTATGACAACCTAGTGCAGGGGGAGGCCATTCTTGCCCTCGCAGGAGGGAATTCCAGCAGCGGTCCCCCATTGTCGGGTTACGCTGCGCTAACCCGACCTACGTAAAGGCCCAATTCTCGTTCCCAGGCTCCAGCGCTTTCTCGTTCCCACGCTCCGCGTGGGAATGCCGAGCGGGCGCTCCGCGTCCGGTCTCGGCACTGGACGCGGAGCGCCCGCCCGTGCTCCCACGCTGGAGCGTGGGAGCCAGAAGAGCATCTCACACACTTGGTTTCTCATCGCATTCAAGCAACCTTGTCGCGCAGCAAGGCATCCGGATTGAAGTCTTTGAGGCCCAGATCGGCGCGCGCCAGGCCCAATAAGTCCGCCTGCTCCAGGGCCACCGTCAGCACATCGTAGTAGGCCGTTTTCAGCCCGAGTGCGAATTGGCCGTGCTCGCGTTGGGCCTGTTCGGCGGAACGCCGGGCCGCCAACAGGACCTCTTCCAGCACCACCAGTGCCGTTTCATTCCTGGTCGGTTCGCTCATTGATAACACCTCAGTTCAGTAGGGTTAGGCGCACCCCGCCAACCTCGCTGCAAGCCCCAAAGGCCGCGCGCGCCGTAACCCGACATGGGCCTTGATCATGGTTCCGGCCGTAGGGTGGACAAGCGCAGCGCAGTCCACCGAACCCCGCGCCGCCGCTGGTGGACTGCGCTGCGCTTGTCCACCCTACGATGCTTTGGCACTGACCTGCACCGCTCGGACGACCCGTGCGGTCTCGTCGCGGCTGAAGCCGCTCCCACAGCGTCGCTGCGCGACCGTCACGGTAACCCGACTGCGCCTTCCCGGACTGAGGTCACGCGGCAGGTGCTGCAAAGCCATAGGGTGGGGGCTGAAGGCGCAGGAGCGGCCCGTCGGCGGCCAGGCGGACCTCGCCGGTCTCGGCGGCCTCGATCTCGAGCACGGCGAGGATCTCGTAGCGGCCCGGGCCGCTCGGGCGGGCGTCCACCACCCGGCCGGGGGTCTGTTCCGAGGTACTGGAGGGGGCGTGCAGTTCATCGCCCGGCCGCGGTGGGGTGGGGCTCTCGACCGTGGCCTGGTACATGCGGCGCTTGAGCTTGCCCAGGTATTGCATCCGCGCCACGACCTCCTGGCCGGTGTAGCACCCCTTGGTGAAGCTGACCCCGTCGAGCAACTGCAGGTTGGCCATCTGGGGGACGAAGGCCTCGACGGTGGCGGTGTAGACGCTCGGGATTCCGGCGCGGATGTCGAGCAGGGCCCAGGCGTCCTCGTCGCCCCAGGTGGAGACGGGGGTCAGGGCGTCCCACAGGGCGCTCTGGGTGGCGTAGTCGGCGATCAACTCGAAGCGCGGGACCGGGGCGGGCAGGCGCAGGACCCTGACGGCGGCGGCGGTGATCAGCGCGTTATCCGCGGCCGGCACCGGGAGCCCCAGACGCTCCAACTGCGCGGGGGCGCCGACCCCGGAGAGGCCGATGCGCACCGGGCCGTCGCTGAGGTCGGTCAAGGTGACCTTGGCGCGCAGGACATAGAGCAGCAGGCGCTTGATGGCCTCGGCCACGCGCTCGCGGGGCAGTTGCAGGTCGATGCCGTCGGCGCCGCGCAGCACCCGGAACAGCGCGAGCATGCGGCCCTTGGGGCTGCAATGGCAGCTCAATTGGCTGTGGGTCGGGGTGAGGGCGCGGAGGTCGTTGCTGAGCTGCCCCTGCAGGAAGGTGTCGGCATCGGCGCCCGCCACGCGGATCAGGCCCAGGTGGGAGAGGTCGTAGCGGGCGCAGTCGGCGGGGGGCTCGCGCCCGCCGGTCGGCGGCGGGGGTTGGAGCCGGTCGTCGTCGCCGCCGCGGGCGCCGCGGGCGGTCAGGAAGGCGCGCCAGTCAGGATTCATCGTCTCGTCCTCGGAAAGTGGCTCAAAGGTGGGCTCGCAGGCGGCTCGGCGGCCAGCGTCGCGGGGTGCGATCAGAACTGACGTGTTAACGCATATATCGTAGGGTACGCATCGCGTGCCTGCCAAGCTGCTGCGACCGCCGGAGCCGGGTACGCGATGCGCCTACAGCTACCGGACGTTCCCACGGACCGGGCGTCGTTGTCGTTGTCGTTGTCGTGATCGGATTGTTCGACTACGACAACGACAGCGTACCCGGGATCTCGGTCACCACAGCAGTTCTGATCGCACCCGGCGCGGTGCGTCGGCGCCGTCGGATCACGGCATGGGGGTATCATACCCAAAGCGGGAACCTTCCCATCCATCAGGCCGAACCCCAATCGCCCCGGGTGAAGCCACAGCGCCTCGGAGCACTCAGCCTCTTGTCGACACATCTACCCAGCCCCCCGGCCAACAGCCTGGTGCTCTACAAGGTGCACCCCGCCCGCATCCTCAACCTGGGCGAGAAGATCGAGATCGAGCTTGCGGGCGGGCAGACCAAGCGGGTGCGGACCAAGGACGTGGAACTGCTCCACCCCGGGCCGCTGCGCAGCCTGGGCGAACTCACCCCCCAGGAGGGGGAACCCGAGGCCGCCTGGGAACTGCTGGAGGGCGCGCAGACGACCCTGCAGGAACTGGCCGAACTCGCCTTCGATGCCTTCACCCCGGCCACCGCCTGGGCCGCCTGGCAGTTGGTGGCGGATGGCCTGAACTTCAGCGGGACGCCGACGGCCATCCAGGCCCGTACCCGTGACGAGGTGGAGTGCACCCGTACCGAGCGCGGTGCCAAGGCGAACGCCGAGCGCGACTGGCACGACTTCCTCGCGCGCATGGCGGCGGCGGCCCCGGTCCCGGAGGACGGGGCACGGCTGGGGGAGGTGGAGCGCCTGGCGCTCGGCCAGAGCGAGCGCAGCCGGGTCCTGGAGGCCCTGGGGCACGAGCAGACCCCGGTCAATGCCCACCGCGCACTGATCCAGGTGGGCTACTGGGCGGACCGGCACAATCCCTATCCGCGGCGCTGCGGCGTGGCGACCGCGGAGCCCGACCGGGCGGTGCCCGAGGTCCCCGAGGAGGACCGGCTGGACCTCACGGCGCTGCCCGCCTATGCCATCGACGACGAGGGCAATCAGGACCCGGACGACGCCCTGAGCCTGGACGGCGACTGTCTGTGGGTCCATGTGGCCGACGTCGCCGCCCTGATCGCGACCGAGGGCGAGATCGAGCGCGAGGCGCGCGCGCGCGGCAGCAACCTCTATCTCCCGGAGGGGGTCATCAACATGCTGCCGGCCGGGGTGACCGAGCGCCTGGGGCTGGGGCTGCAACCGGTCTCGCCCGCCCTGTCCTTCGCCCTGCAGTGTGACGCGCAGGGGGAGTTGACGAGCGTCGCAGTCCATCGCACCTGGATCCGCGCCCAGCGCATCACCTATGAGGAGGTGGACCGGCGCCTGGAAGAGCCGCACTTCGCCGCCCTGCGCGCCCTGACCGACCGCTTCCGCGCCCGCCGCACGGCCGCCGGGGCCACCAGCCTGGACCTGCCGGAGGTAAGCGTGCGGGTGGCCGATGGCCGGGTGACCATTCGGCCGCTGCCGCGGCTCGCCAGTCGCGAGTTGGTGGCGGATGCCATGCTGATGGCCGGGGAGGGCGCGGCGCGCTTCTGTCTGGAGCACGGCATTCCCATCGCCTATGCGACCCAGGCCCCGCCGGAGGCCGGTGAGCAGCCGCGCGACCTGGCCGCGATGTATGCCCGCCGCCGCGCCTTCAAGCCCTCGCGCCTGCTCGGCGCCCCGGATGCCCACGCGGGGCTCGGGCTCGCGCTCTATACCCGCGCCACCAGCCCCTTGCGGCGCTATTCGGATCTCTTGGTCCACCAGCAGATCCGGGCCTGGCTCGCCGGGCAGCCGCTGCTGACGGTGGAGCAGGTCACCGAGCGCATCGCCGAGGCTGAGACGGCCGCGGCCCTGGTGCGGCGCACCGAGCGGCTGTCGAACCTGCACTGGAAACTCGTGTTCCTCAAGGACCATCCGGACTGGCAGGGCCAGGCGACCATCGTCGGCAAGGAGGATCGCAAGGGGGTGGCCCTGGTGCCGCATCTGGGCCTGGAGACGCGCCTGCGCCTGCGCGACGAACCGGAGTTGAATCAATGCCTGCGGGTGGCGGTGCGGGAGGTGGATATCCCGGCCCAGACGGCGAGTTTCCGCGTCTTGGGGTGAGGTTGGGCGCGCGCCTGCGGCGCGGGCGCGGTCATCGATCCGGCCACCGGGCATCGTCGGGTGGACAAGCGCAGCGCAGTCCACCAGCGGCGGCGCGGGCTTCGGTGGACTGCGGCTGGCGCTTGTCCACCCTACGGCCGGAACCGTGATCAGGGCCTGCGGCGCGGACGCGGTCGGGGTCCGGCGAGTGCCCATGCGAGCGATAGAGGTTGATTGGGTATGGTTGGGGCGCTTATGCTCGCCTTCAGGCGCGTGTCCTGACGGAGCACGGGGTCGGCGGTGCGCAGCGAAGACGGGTTTCGCCGCGCTCTACAGCGGCGTCGCCTTGAAGCCGCCGCCCTCGCGGTGCAGCGGTGCGCAGCGACGATGGGTTTCGCTGCGCTCTACCCATCCTGCGGGGCGCGCTTGCTGCGGCGGTAACCGGTGCGGGCGGCACGGCGTCGTGCAAACAGAAAACGCGGGGCTTGGGGGCCCCGTGTTCTGGTGACCGACGGATGGGTACCGAGGGTCCGGGCCCTCGGCTCAGGACCGCCAGGAGCGCACGTTGCCGGTGTCCACATGGACGAAGTTGGAACTCGGGTAGTAGCCGACACCGCCGCGGCCCAGGGCGAGGGCGGCGTCGCGGATGTGGCTGGTCGCCAGGTCCGGGAAGCGGATGTCGATCGCCTGGCCCCACAGGTGCAGGCTGTTGCGTGCGACGCCGTGACCCTCGGAGCGCAACATGGCGTTGGTCTTGGGCGTGCGGTAGGCGCTCAGGATCTCGTAGCGGGCGTGTGGGTCCCCGAGCGAGACCTTCACGTCGTAGAGCAGGTCCAGCAGTTGCGGATCCATCGGCATGGTGTCGCCGGTGCGGAAGTCCCGCAGGAAAAAATTGAGTTGCTGCAAGGCGCTGCGCTTGTAGTGGTCACCTTCGCGGTAGACCACTGAGATCTTCTCGTCGGTATGCATGTGGTGCAGCGACAGGGCGCGCGGGCGTTCGGCTGGCTTCTTGGCCAGCACGGGTGCAGCCATGGCGGACAGAGAAACCCCTAGGAAATAACGTCTGTTCATGTTCCCCCCGGACAATGTGACGTTGCTGATAGTGCAGCGCGATTATAGGCAGCGTGACGGGAAAGGCAATAACAAATTCACCTTGATCGACACCCGTTCGTCGGTTCTTGCAGCACACTAAGAAACAAATATAACCATATCAAAACACTTTGGAATTTATGAGGCCCTCAAAGACTACTTGATTCGCCGCCGGGCCTGATCCAAAGTAGCCGCGGTGGCGTTCCCGGAATCGATGCGAAGGTTTGCACATGGCGCAGGAGTTCGAGATCATTGGTCAGGAACCGCTGAGCAGCGGATTCTTGAAGCTCAATCGCTATCGGCTGGCCCGCACGGTGCCGGGGGCAACCGCGGGTTGCGGCGGGCAGACGGTCGTCGAGCGCGAGTGTATCGAGGGGTTGCGCGCAGCGGCGGTGCTGCCCTACGACCCGGTGGCGGGGTGCATCGTGCTGGTCGAGCAGATGCGCGTCGGCGCTTTGGGTGCGGTGCCTGGGGGGCTGGTGCTGGAGCCCCCCGGCGGGGTGATCGAGGCGCCGCAGAGCGCTGCGGCCACCGCCCGTCGGGAGGCTTGGGAGGAGGCCGGCTGTCGCATCGGGGCCATGACCCCGATCGGTGTCTGTCGCCCGAGTCCCGGCATCAGCGACGAGTCGGTCGCGCTGTTCTGCGGTGAGGTCAGGGTCGCCGGCCTGCCGAGGTGCGGGGGCAACCCGCAGGAGGGGGAATGGACGCGGGTCCTGGTGTGGGACCTGGAGCGGGTGATCAGTGAACTCGGTCGCGAGCCGCTCACGCCCGCCACCCTGATCATCGCCGTTCAGTGGTTGGCCCTGAACCGGCACCGGGTGGTGGACCTGTGGGCGGCCGCCGCGGACGGGCGGGGTTGATGGCCGCGCACCGGGGAGGCGCTCCGGGGGGGGCGCTCCGGGCCCGGGGCAGTCAGGTGAATCCTTTGACCTTGGGGGGTCAGATATGCCGAGGGTGATGCCGATGCTGGTGCTTGCAGCCTGCGTCCTGCCGGCGTGCGGTGCCCGGGCGGACGTGTACAAATACGTCGATGCCAAGGGCAATACCTATTTTACGGACGCCCCGCTCACCGGCGCTAAGTACCGGCTGGCCTGGAAGCGCGAGTCCGAGCGGCTGGTGAGTGAAAACCGTCAGCGCCTCGCGACCTTGGGTCGTGGGCTGGGTCGCGCCACGCGCCCGCCGACGGCTGCGGCACTGCCCGCCACCCAGAGAGGGGCGGAGTCTGCGACCGTGGCGAACCGGCGTGCCCGCTTTGAACGGGTGATCAACGCCTATGCGCGGGTCTACGGGCTGAGCCCGGAACTGCTGCACGCCGTGATCCGCACCGAGTCGGCCTACAACCACGAGGCGGTGTCGCGGGCCGGCGCCGAGGGTCTCATGCAACTGATGCCCGGCACCGCGGCGCGCTACGGGGTCAAGGATTCATTCAATCCGGTGGAAAACGTGCGCGGCGGGGCGGCCTATCTGCGCGACCTGCTCGACCTCTTCGGCCAGGACCTGCGGCTTGCGCTCGCGGGGTACAACGCGGGGGAGAACGCCGTGATTCGCAACGGCAACCAGATCCCGCCCTACGCCGAGACCCAGAACTATGTGCGCCAGGTGCTCCAGCACCTGGGGTCGGCGCGCATCGGCGGCTGACGGTCGGCCTGACCGCCTCAGGCGGGTTCCCAGTCGGGCTCCCGGTCGGATTCCCAGTCGGTTTTAGGGACCCCGTGCGGTCTCGATGGCCTCCAGTATCCCGTCCCAGAGGCGCAGCCGGGCGCAGAGTGCCTCCTCGGCGGCGGCCTCCGCCTCCTCCAGCCGCAGGGCGTCGTCGCCGCACAGGTGGCTCAGCAGCTTCATCGACAGGGGGCCGTGGAAGTCCTCGTCCAAGTGGATGTGGCAGTTGAGGTAATAGTGGAACCCCGGGGCCTGCGCCGGGCTGAGCGGCAGGTGCGTCAGCAACTCCCGGAACATGCCCGGCAGCAGGTGCTCCCGCCCCATGACCAGGGCCGCGGCCACCTCGTGGGGCTTGTCCTCGTGGATGAAGCAGAAGGTGGTCTCGGCAAAGTAGCGCGCCGGCATCGGCACCAGGTTGGAGTAGAGGGCCTTGTCGAGCCCGCGCTCCGTGACCAGGGCGAGAAAACGCTTGGGGCTCTCCCCGTCCGCACCGATCTCGTTCATCGCCTGACAGTAGAGCTCGAACTGGCTCCCGTAGCGCAGGCCGCCGTCGCGAGTTGGGGCGCTGTCGGACTCCTGCTCCAGCACCAGACGGTTGATGAAGTAGCGCAGCGCCGGGTCCCCGTGGGGCATCCAGGGCACCTGCACCGGTGCCAGGTGCCGCTGCATGTACTTGATCAGCGACATAAAATCCCACACGGAGTAGATGTGATGGGCCATGAACACCCGCAGGTCCCGCACCTCGCGGATGGCGCGATAGATGGGGTGGGCGTTGAGCTGCTCCTGCAGCGGTCGCAGATGTTCCAGGTTGGGTACTGCCATCGGGGGGCTCCTCGTCACGCGGTCGGTCGCCGGATACTGAACCCGTCACTATACGGATTGACCGGCGGAAAAGCAGCAGAAAACACCCGCGTTAAGGCCCCGGGAGTGCCCCCTGGGGCGCGCCGGTGCAGCGAGCCGTCCCCGAGGTCCGTCATGCCGACGGGCCAGGCACGGTGCGCGCGCGCGTGGGGGATCGTTCCCAGGCTGAATGTTGGTGGCCCGTAGTCACTTGTTCGGCCGAGTGATCACTGCCCGCGTGCGGTGCGTGAGCGATGGTAGTATGGCAAGCCTATGGACAATCTGTTTGCCATCTTCGCCCTCGTGCTGCTCGGCTGGTTCTGGCTCGATAGCCTGCGGGCGCGTGAGATCGCGCTCGGGATCTGCCGGGCGGCCTGCGAGCAACGGGACCTCCAGTTCCTCGACCAAGCCGTGGCCTTGCGCCGTTTGCGGCTGGCCTGGGGCCGCGAGGGGGTGCGGCTGCGCCGGGTCTATCGCTTCGATTTCAGTGAGGAGGGGGTGGGCCGGCGCAGCGGCTATCTGGTGATGCGGGGGATGGGGCTGGAGGACCTGAGCTTTGGCCTGCCGGAGCGGGTCGAGGATACCTGAGCCGGGTCGTACCGGACATACGATAATCTCGACAACGACAACGACAACGCGGTCGGTCGCCGGCGGGCGGCACCGAACACCGATCCGCGCTATTTGACGATGGTGAGCTTGGGCCCGCCGCGCCCCTTGCCCTTGCCTTTCCCGGGGCCGCTCCCGTCGCCCTTGGGCGCTTCCGCCCGCGTCGGGGCAGCGGTGCGATCGCCCTGGGGCGCGTCGCCGCTGGCCGCGATCAGTTCGGAGGGCTCGGACGGGGGGAAGACCATGCCCTGGTGGTTCTCGCGGCTGAAGATGCCGAGTACGGCCTCGCACGGGATCTCCAGGTTGCGGGTCACCCCGCCGAAGCGGGCGCTGAAGCGCACCCAGTCGTTGTCCATCAGGAGGCCGTGGACGGCGCTGGGGGCGATGTTGAGTACGATCTGGCCGTCCTCGACGAACTCGTTCGGCACCCGGGTACCCGGGTGACGCGCGTCCACCAGGACGTGCGGGGTCATCTGGTTGTCCAGTATCCACTCGTAGATGGCGCGGACCAGATAGGGCTTGGTTGAGGTCATGGACCCGTCGTGGGCGGTCATCCGCGGCTCCTGGGGGCGGTTACCCGGGTAAGTGTAGTCAGCGATCAGAAATACGTGAAACAACGAGCACGCTCGTTGTCGTTGTCGTTGTCGTAATCGTAATCGTAATCGTATTAAGTGCTGCAAACTGGTTGCGAGAAAATCCCGGGCGCGACGATAAACTCGATTACGACAACGACAACGACAACGATAACGAAGCTAAGAACATTCCCTAACGAACGTTTCCTTACAGGTCCGTAACCAGTTCGCGTTCGGCCTCGGTGAGACTGCTGCGGAAGGCCTCCCAGGCAAAGATCCGGGTCATGTAGTTGCGCACCGCCTTGGCCTGTTCCGGCAGTTCGATCCCCAGCGCGGGCAGGCGCCACAGCAGGGGGGCCACGCAGCAGTCCACGAGCGAGAACTCGTCGCTCATGAAGAAGGGGTGGGCCGCGAAGATCGGCGCCGAGGTGATCAGGCTCTCGCGCAGTTGCTTGCGCGCCTTGGTCTTTTCCTCCGCGGTGCCGTTGAAGCCGCGCCCCATCAACTGGTACCAGTCGTGATCGATGCGGTACATGAAGAGCCGCGCGTTGGCGCGCGAGACCGGGTCGACCGGGAGCAGCGGCGGGTGCGGAAAGCGCTCGTCCAGATATTCCATGATGATGCGCGACTCGTAGAGCCGCAGGTCGCGATCGACCAGGGTGGGGACGGTGCCGTAGGGATTGAAATCCATGACCTCGTCCGGGAGGTTCTTGGCGTCTACATCCACCACGTCCACCGCGATCCCTTTCTCGGCAAGGACCATCCGGACGCGATGGCAATAGGGACAAAGCGGATCAGAAAATAGGGTCATTACGGCTCGTCTGCTCACGGTCACTGCCCGCGTTCCTTCATTCAGCGCCGAGGCGCAGCCCGGCAGGGACCGAAGAACTCCAAGCGCCAACCCTTCCAGGCCGCGCGTTGTGGTGTCGGCGCATGGCTTGCCTCGCAGGGATGCCCGTGTCGGGGAGACCCTGACGTGGGTGGGGGGGGGGGGGAATGCACGCGCCGGACTTCAACCCGGGAGTATACCGTGTCGGGGGCTTGCCCGAGGGCGTTTTTGCGCGGGCGCCTGCCCGGTCGTCGGGCGGGGCCGGGAAATCCGGGCGGTGGCAGCGATCAGGGCGAGGGCCCCCGGGGAACCGGGGGCCCTGCGGGGCGGGGACCTCTAGTGGACGTCCTTCCAGAACTCTTTCTTCATCAGGTAGGCGAAGACGAAGAGGACACCCAGGAACATGAGCACATAGACGCCGAGGCGCTGGCGCTCCAGTTGTACCGGCTCCCCGGCATAGGTCAGGAAGTTGGTGATGTCGCGGATCATGGTGTCGAACTGCGCCGGGGTCAGGGTGCCGGCCGTGAGCGGCTTGACGCCCTCGGCCACCGGGGTGGAGCCGGCGTGATGCGACATGACCGGGGCCTGGGTTCCCTGGAGTTCACCCAGGACATGGGGCATGGCCACGTTCGGGAACATGACGTTGTTGACACCCCAAGGACGGGTCGGGTCCGCGTAGTAGCTCTTGAGGTAGGTGTAGACCCAGTCGGGGCTGCGCCAGCGCGTGACCAGGGTGAGGTCCGGCGAGGGGACGCCGAACCACTTCTCGGCGTCTTCCACGCGCATGGACCTGGTCATGAGGTCGCCCGGCTTGGCGTCGCCGACCAGGAAGTACTTACGCAGGTTGGCGTCGTCGATCCCCAGGTCCCGGGCCATGCGGTTGTAGCGCATGTACCCGAGCGAGTGGCAGCCGATGCAGTAGCTGGTGAAGTACTTGGCGCCGTTCTGCAGCGAGGCCTGGTCCTTGAGGTCGATGCCCGCCGGTTGCGTTTGAGGTCCCGTGTTGGCGAACCCGAGCACGGGCACGAGCGCTAGGGTGAAGGCGGCGAACAGCTTTTTCATGCGGTGACCCTCTCCGGAACCGGCTTGACCTTGTCCAAACTGCTGTAGATCGGCATCAGCAGGAAGAACGCGAAATACAGAACGGTAAAGACCTGCGACATGATGGTCGCGAGGTTACTGACGGGCATCATCCCGAGGTAGCCCAGGGCGATGAACGACACGACGAAGATCCCCAGCGCAACCTTGGTGACCATACCCTTGTAGCGGATGGACTTGACCGGGCTGCGATCCAGCCAGGGCAGCAGGAACATGATCAGGATCGAGGCGAACATCGCGATCACGCCCGGGAACTGGGAGTCGTACATGGGCGGCACCGCCCGCAGGATGGCGTAGAAGGGCGTGAAGTACCACACCGGGGCAATATGCAGCGGGGTCACCATGGGGTTGGCCGGCTGGAAGTTCGGGGCCTCCAGGAAGAGGCCGAAAAAGCCGGGGCCGAAGAAGACGACGGACGCGAAAATAGCCAGGAAGACCACGGTGCCGACCAGGTCCTTCACGGTGTAATAGGGGTGGAAGGGGATGCCGTCGGCCGGTGCATCGGGGCTCCAACGGTTGCCCTTGGGGCCGTCCTTGATCTCGATCCCGTCCGGATTGTTGGAACCGACCGCGTGCAGTGCCACGACGTGGATGAAGACCAGCGCCGCCAGGATGAAGGGCACGATGAAGTGCAGCGCATAGAAGCGGTTCAGCGTCACGTCGGAGATGACATAGTCGCCGCGGATCCAGGTGGACAGATCCGGGCCTATGTTGGGCACCGCGGCGAAGAGGTTGACGATGACCTGCGCCCCCCAGTAGGACATCTGGCCCCAGGGCAGCAGATAGCCCATGAAGGCCGTGGCCATCATGACCAGATAAATCACCACGCCGATAATCCACAGCAGTTCCCGCGGCTTGCGGTAGGAGCCATAGAGCAGGGCGCGGAACATATGCAGATAGATGATGACGAAGAAGGCCGAGGCCCCGGTGGAGTGCAGGTAGCGGATCAGCCAGCCCCACTCGACGTCGCGCATGATGTACTCGACCGAGGCATAGGCCTCGGCGGCCGAGGGCTTGTAGCTCATCGCCAGAAAGAGCCCGGTGACGATCTGCAGGACCAGGACCAGGATGGCCAGGGACCCGAAGAAATACCAGAAGTTGAAATTCTTGGGGGCGTAATACTGGGCCAGGTGCTCGTTCCAGACCTTGGTGGCCGGGAACCGCTTGTCGATCCAGCCCATGAAGCCGGTCGTAGTCGTCTCTTGTGCGCTCATTTACGCGGCTCCTTGATCCTGACCCACCAGGACCGTGGTGTCGTTGAGGTACATGTGGATCGGGATCACCAGATTGGTGGGTGCGGGTACGCCCTTGAACACCCGACCCGCCAGGTCGAACCGCGAGCCATGGCAGGGGCAGAAGAACCCGCCCGTCCAGTCCTTGCCAAGGTCATCCGGTCCGGTTTCCGGGCGAAAGGTCGGCGAGCAGCCCAGGTGGGTGCAGATGCCGATCGCGATCCAGAACTCGGGCTTGATCGCGCGCGCGGGGTTCTTGCAGTAGTCCGGCTGCTGGGCGACCTCGGAGTTCGGGTCCACCAGCCGCGGGTCCAGCGACGGCAGCGCGGCCAGCATCTCCGGCGTGCGCCGCACGATCCAGATCGGTTTGCCGCGCCACTTGACGCGCAGCAGGGCGCCTGGTTCCAACTTGCTGATGTCCGCCTCGACCGGGGCGCCGGCCGCCCGGGCCTTGGCGCTCGGGTTCATGGATGCGATGAATGGAACGGCCACGAAGCCGGCGCCGACGGCGCCGACCGCGATGGTCGTGGCGACGAGTACCCGTCGCCTGTTCTGATTAACGCCTGGTGCGCTCATTTCCGACTAACCCCCGGGTGAGACAGGTGTGCCGACTCCTCATAAGCCGGCATCGCGCGTGTGTGGAAAAGGAAAATTAGAATATGCAAAATCGCTGCGAAACCGACCGGGCATTCTCGGTGATTCCGGCGCTCGCGGTCAAGGCGTAACCCTCAGTAACCACGCGGTGTCATCGGTGTTTTCACGGGTTGAGTCCGGTCCCCGCGCCCGCCGGACGGGACCGGCGCCCGGGTCCGCGGCGGGCCGGGGGGCCCGGGCGCGCGGTCAGGCCGGGTTGGCGATCTCGATGTAACGGTGTTCCAGACTGAAGTGCTGGGCCAGGTGCCCGCCCAGGGCGGCCACCCCGTAGCGTTCCGTGGCGTGGTGGCCAGCCGCCAGGTACGCGATGCCCAGTTCCCGGGCGGCGTGGGTCGTCTGCTCCGAGATCTCACCGCTCAGGAAGGCCTCGACCCCCAGAGCCGCGGCGGCCTCGATGTAGCCCTGGCCCCCACCCGTGCACCAGGCCAGCCGCTGCACCGGCCGGTCGCTGCCCGCCACCAGGGTCCCGGTGCGCCCCAGTCGCGCGCCCACCGCGGCGGCCCAGTCCGCGGGGGGCGTCGGGGTGGCGAGCCGCCCGGTCCACAGGACGCCGTTGCCGATGCCGGTTGCTTGGGCGTCCAAAATCCCCAGATGGGAGGCCAGGGTCGCGTTGTTGCCCAGCGTCGGGTGGCGGTCCAGCGGGAGGTGATAGGCGATCAGGCTGGCGCTGCCCCGGATCAGGGCGCGGACCCGTCGCCCTTTGAGGCCGGTGAGGCAGGGGTTCTCGCCCTTCCAGAACCAGCCGTGGTGGACTAGCAGGGCATCGGCCCCCAGGTCCTGGGCCGCCTCGATCAGGGCGAGGCTCGCGGTGACGCCGCTCACCAGGCGCCGGATCGGCCGCTCGCCCTCCACCTGCAGCCCGTTGGGGGCGTAGTCGTCGCCAGCGGCACAGTCCAGCAACCGGTCACAGTAGCCGCTCAAGGCGTGGGGGTCGATCATCGTCGTCTCCGTCGGCTTCCCCCCTTGATCGCCCCAGGCTGGCCGTGGGCCCGCGTGGGATGGGAGAATGGAAGGTTAGTCAGCGTCCGGCGCCCGGTGGCGCCGCGAACCGTTTCGGTCCGGACGCGCAAGGCCGCGGTCCTGTCCAGGGCAGTGTGCCGATAGAACAGAAGGCAAGCAATGTATAACCCGAGACATCCGATTTTGGTGCTCGCCGTGGCGGGCGCCTTGTTGAGCGGCGGTTGCGCTCGTGAACCCCGCGGCGCTCAGGTCTCCCCGGAGCCGGGGCAAGACGGCCCCGCGGGTTCCGCGGCGGCGGATCCTGCCACGCAGTCGCCGGCGCAGCCGTGGAAGCCCGCCCGGCTGGTGAAGCCGGAGCATGACCTGCGTTACAAGCTGCCGGCGGGGCAAAAGCGGGCCCTGAGCATCTTCATCGGCTCCCAGACCTTTGAATACGTGGAAGACGGCGAGGTCTTTCTCAGCGGGCGGGTGTCGTCGGGGACGGCCGACCACCCAACCCCCAAGGGCGATTATCGCGTCCTGAACAAGGACATCAACAAGCGCTCGGGCAAATATACCAACGGCTTGGACGAAAATACGCCGATGCCCTACTCGCTGCAGTTCACCGGACCCTATTTCGTCCACGAGGGCTGGGTGCCCGGCTATGCCGACTCCCACGGCTGCGTGCGCCTGGACTACGAGGACGCGCGCCTGCTCTTCCACCGCATCCGCCTCGGGGACCCGATTTCGGTCAAGGCGCAGGGGGCGGCGCGGCCGGCGAATCCCTGGCCCGACCTCTTTCCCATCTTCTAACTTGAAAAATCGCCCTCGGGGCGATTTTTCAAGTTTGGTTAGGAGTTACTGATTTCGCACCCGATGGAGCGGGAAGCGGTTTCGGGCCGGTACTGGCTGTGCGCGAGGCCTCGTCGCGGCTGAAGCCGCTCCCACAGCGTCGCTGCGCGACCTTCACGGTAACCGTGCGGGGGCTGGATTGGCAGGCAAAAAAAAGCCCGGCGGGGAGCCGGGCTTGAACGTCTCATGTTGAGAGAGACGAGGAGGACTCGGTCGAGATCCTCGGGCGACGTCACATGACTTATTATAAGTCGCCCGACTCGATACAGTGTCGAACCAGGAGCGACGCGGCTGTCGGTTCCCGTCTATCGCCTGGCTATTCGCGGCCGGGTAGCGGCCACACAGGCGAAAGGTTCGCAATTTGTCGTTACGGTCACGAAACCGCCGACGCCGGTGGGGCGGGCGGTTCCATAGGCATTTCTTTTCCCATTTTCAATCATCGCTGCGTCCGGTGCAACGCGGATTGAAAATGGCAGTCCGTCCCTGGACCGCGGGCGTTCGGCGCGACGCTGCTCAGACGGCAGGGACGGCCTTGCGCAGATCGGCACTCACCTCGGCCAGGCTCTTCTCAAACCAGACGCGGTAGTCGTCACGCGTCTGACCGGCGAGCTGCACGTTGGCCTTGGACTCGTTCATCACGCGCTCACCTAAGTCCTTGGCGGCCTCGACCTGAGCCTTGAAGAACTCGTTCACACCCTTGGACTCGGTGGCGAGCTTGGTCAGGCGCACGCCGTGTTCCACGGCCAGATTCATCGCATCGACCTGCCGGGCGGCCAGCCGCTCGAAGATGCGCAGGTTGATCTCGCTCAGGCTCGACAAGCGTGCCACGTTTTTGCTGGTGATTTCGCTGACGGTGTTGAAGGTCTCGTTTGCGTTCACTGTCTGTCTCCAGGACTCTATTGTTGCGTTGCAACATTTGTTGCAGTGCACAATAGTCGGCGTTCATGCCTCTGTCAAGCCGTAAAAATGCAATATACTGGATTGTCTTTCGTTCGGGTGCCGTCCTGCGGGTGCGCTCCGGTCGGGCGTGCGGGTTTCAGAGGTCGTCGTTCGGGCGCTCGGTGCCTACCGGGATCCCGGCCGCGCGCATGAACTCGTCCTGCAGGTCCGACCACAGGTCCATGTTGCGCTTGGTCATGCGGGTGACCGCGTCCAAGGGGCTGTCGCCCCAGGCCTCGGTCAGTTGTTTCTGTTGCTGGGCGAAAAGGTCGAGTGAGCTCTCCAGATAACGCGCGAACACCCCCTGGACGGTGCCCCCGTAGAAACGGATGATCTGCGCCAGCATGTTGGCGCTGAACAAGGGCTCGCCCCCGGTCTCCTCCTCCAACATGATCTGGAGCAGGATGGCGCGGGTGATGTCGGCGTCGTTGGCGGCATCCACCACCCGGAACCGGGCGCTGCCCATGACCAGGTTGCGCACGTCGGCCAGCGTGATGTAGCGGCTGACCTCTGTATCGTACAGGCGCCGATTGGGGTACTTCTTGATGATGCGCTCGCTGCTCATGGCAACCGCCTGATTGGGGAACTTTTCGACCAAGTGTACCGCGCCGCGCGGGGGCGGGGAACTAACGGGGGGGGATGTGGCCCCGGCTGCCTTGCGGGCGGGCAGATCGGCGCGGCGTGGCCGGGCGCGGCCTCCTTGCGTGTTTGCGGTGCCGTCCATCAACCGGGCCCGCGGGGCGTCGTCGCCGCGTCGCAGGGAAGGCCCGACCGCCCCGACCGCGGTGCGGCGACCGGTTTTCCTTTGCGCTGCGCGATGCCGCCCGGTAGGATCGTCGGTTCAAAACGGTACGGTCGGCTGGCAACCGCGGCCTTCGGGATCCGGGCCAGGACGCCGATCATGCTGATATCACTCATGGGTCCTGCTGTGCTCCGTGGCTGGTCGGGGTCCGAATGGTGCGGTGCCGGGACCAGTGCCCTGCACCCGGGTGGCGGCAGCGCCGGCGTTGATCCGGCTCACCGTTGCCGCTCTAGCCCCGGCGCTCGGGGTGCGCCGACGGGTCCGCGGCGCTCCGCGGGCCCTGGGCACAACGCGAATCATAGCGGAGTTTGTTGCAGCGCACAATTTTCCATGCTAGCTTTTTCCAACTAACCACCGAGGAGGTCATAACGTGAACGAAGATAGCTTTTTTTCCAACGACTGGATGGAGACCCAGCGCAAATACTGGGAGAGTTGGATCGCCATGAATCGCAAGGCCATGGGCCTGGAGGGGGGCAGCCAGACCGCCCCCTGGGAATCGGCCCTGGACCACTGGTGGACCGCCATCTCCCCGGCCGCCCCGGCCGGCTCCAAGCAGTTCATGGAGCGCATGATGGATCAGGGCAAGGCCTTCTTTAAGATGGCTGAGACCTTCCTGCCCACCGCCGGCGGCGGCGATGGCTGGAGCGCCTTCAGCAAGGCCCTGGAGGACATGCAGAAGGGCTTCACCGGTGGGCTCACCGGCAGCGGCGACGGCCAAAACGCCATGCACCGCATGCTGGCCTTCTGGGAACTGCCCCTGGACAACTGGCAGCGGATGACCTCCTCCCTGTCGCCGATGTTCCCCGGCGATCTCCTGCGCAACATGCCCCACGACGGCATGCAGGAACACGTCGACCGGCTGCTGTCGGCCCCCGGCCTGGGTTACACCCGTGAAGAGCAGGGCGCCTACCAGGACCTGATCCGCCGCAGCATGGAGTACCAGAAGGCGCTTCGGGAGTATTCGGCCTTTTACTCCCAGCTCGGGGTCAAGGCGGTCGAGCGCATGCGCGCCTACATGCAGGACCTGATCACCAGCGGCAAGACTATCGACTCCGCCCGCGCCATCTACGATGACTGGGTCAGCTGCTGCGAGGCGGTCTATGCGGAAGAGGTCGGCACCAAGACCTACGCGGACCTGCACGGCAAGCTGATCAACTCCCAGATGGCGCTCAAGCAGCGCATGTCGGAGATGGTCGATGGTCAACTGGGCGCCCTGAACATGCCCACGCGCTCCGAGATCCGCACCCTGCAGGACCGCCTGCAGGAGACCCGCCGCGAAAACAAGAAGCTCAATCACAGCCTGAAGGTCCTCGAGGCGAAGGTCGAGGCCCTGATCAGCGGCAAGCCGCTCCCCGAGGGGGCCCGCGTCAAGACCCACGGCGTGCCCCGCGCCGCGCTGATCGCCGGTCCCGCCGAGGGCAAGGGCGCGGCCCCCAAGAAACCCGCCGCCAAGCCAACCACCAAGTAACTGCCGCCCCCCCTAGACAGGCGCGTCAGACACACCTATAACGAGGAGAGATCACGTGATCCCAATCGACATTCGGCCGGACAAGCTGACCCAGGAGATGCTGGACTACACCCGCAAGCTGGGCAAGGGCATGGAAAACCTGCTCAACGCGGAGAAGATCGACACCGGCGTCAGCCCCAAGCAGGCCGTGTACACGGAAGACAAGCTGGTCCTGTACCGCTACGACACCCCCGCCGGCGTCACGCCGCGGCCGGTGCCCGTGCTGGTCGTCTACGCCCTGGTCAACCGGCCCTATATGACCGACATCCAGGAAGACCGTTCGACCATCAAGGGCCTGCTGGCCACCGGTCAGGACGTCTATCTGATCGACTGGGGCTATCCGGACGGGGCCGACCGCTGCCTGACCCTGGATGACTATCTCAACGGCTATATCGACCGTTGCGTGGACTACATCTGCGAGGCCCACGGGCTCGAACAGATCAACATCCTGGGGATCTGCCAAGGCGGTGTCTTCAGCCTGATGTACACCTCCATGCACCAGGACAAGGTCAAGAACCTGGTCACCATGGTCACCCCGGTGGACTTCCAGACCCCCGGCAACCTGCTCTCCAGTTGGGTGCAGGCGATGGACATCGACCTGGCCGTCGACACCATGGGCAATGTCCCCGGTGAACTGCTGAACTGGACCTTCCTGTCGCTCAAGCCCTTCGCCCTGGCCGGCCAGAAATACGTCAACATGGTCGACGTGCTGGAAGATGCCGACAAGGTCAAGAACTTCCTGCGCATGGAGAAGTGGATCTTCGACAGCCCCGACCAGGCGGGCGAGACCTTCCGGCAATTTGCCAAGGATTTCTACCAGAAGAACGGACTCATCAACGGCGGGGTCGTCATCGGCGAGCACACGATCGATCTCAAGAACCTCACCTGCCCGCTGCTCAACGTCTACGCCCTGCAGGACCACCTGGTACCCCCGGCCGCCTCCCAGGCGATGAAGGCCCTGGTCGGCAGCACGGACTATACCGAAAACCCCTTCCCGGGCGGCCACATCGGTATCTATGTCAGCGGCAAGGCGCAGAAGGAAGTCACCCCGGCCATCGGCAAGTGGCTGAACGATCGCTCCTAACCCCCTGCTGACCCGCGGGCCGCCGCTGCGCGCAGCGGTGTCCCCGCGGGCCATCCCAAGGCCCGTGCGGTGCTTGCGCCGCACGGGCTTTCTTGTGTGCGCGGGTACCGGCTCGCCGCGTTGGCGGGCAATACGTCGGGTCGCTGCCCGGGGGTGGCCTCGATCAAGATTCCGGCCACTTGCGCTCGCCGGGTGCGTAGTCAGGCCATCTTGGCCTGACACCGTCAGGGCTGGAAGCCCTGACTACGCTCGCAGCTGGCCGGGATTACGATCAAGGCCCGGGGGGCCCATCAGCACTGCTTGCAGGCCGCCACCGGCAACCCACGCTTGATCCAGCCAGGCCCGGCGGCGCTGCCGCCCATGCCCTCGTTGACGTTGTAGACCCTGGTGAAGCCAAGCCCCTGCAAGGTCTGCTGCATGTAGGCGCTGCGATTGCCGGTGCGACAGATGAGCGCGATCGGGGCGCCGCGGTCGCCTTTGACCTGGGCCAGGACCTTGTCGGCGAAGCCCTCGGCCCCCTGGGGGTCCTGCATGTTGATGGCAACGGCGCCCGCAGCCACCCCGGTCTGGCGCCATTCGCCGGGCGTGCGGATGTCGATCAGGGTGATGCTGCCGGCCTTGGCCTGGTCGAACGCCGCCGGCGCGGCCAGGGTCGCGCCCGAATCGGCGAGGCAGGCGCTGATGGAGAGGGCGGCGATCAGGGTCAGGGCGAGGCGGGACAGGGGCATGGACATAGGGAAGTCTCCGGGGGCGGGCGGCGCCCGCCCGGTGGGTTGGTGGTGGGATAGAGTCTAGTCGCCGGCGGGACATTCCAACCAGCGCCCCGGGTGCGATCAGAACTGATGGGTCGACGCAGATCGCGTAGGGTACAAATTGCGTACCCGCCAGGCTGCGGCAACCGCTCGGGTCGGGTACGCGATGCATACCCTACGGTTTCGCGTTATTCGAGTACGGTTCCCATGGTTTAGGTCTACCGGCCCGCTCGGTATACACTGCCGCCCCACTGACGCCAGCCTCAACGGAGCGCCCCCATGACCGATTCCATCCTCGTCGGCACCGGTACCGAGCCGGTCTCGATCAGCCTGCGCATGGCCAACCGCCATGGCCTGGTCGCCGGTGCGACCGGCACCGGCAAGACCGTCACCCTGCAACGCCTCGCCGAGCAGTTCAGCCGGGCCGGGGTGCCGGTCTTTCTGGCCGACGTGAAAGGTGATCTGGCGGGTATCAGCCAGGCGGGCGGCGGCAGTGAGCGGGTGGCGCAGCGGGTGGCGCAGTTGGGCCTGGAGCAGGTTGACGGCTTCACCTATGCCGCCAATCCGGTGATGTTCTGGGACCTTCACGGCGCGCAGGGGCACCCGGCGCGCACCACCATCAGCGAGCTCGGACCCTTGTTGCTGGGCCGGCTGCTGGGTCTGAACGAGGTCCAGGAGGGGGTGCTGAACATCGTCTTCCAACTGGCGGATGAGAACGGATGGCTGCTGCTGGATATCAAGGACCTGCGCGCCCTCCTGAGCCACGCGGCGGACTCGGCCGACGAGCTTCAGACGCGCTGGGGCAATGTGTCCAAGGCGAGCGTGGGGGCCATCCTGCGCCGCCTCCTGGCCTTGGAGCAGCAGGGGGCGGTGGCCCTGTTCGGCGAGCCGTCACTGACGCTGGCGGACCTGATGCAGACCGATGAGCAGGGCCGCGGCTACATCAACATCCTGGCCGCCGATCAGCTCATTCACACCCCGGCCATCTATTCGACCTTCCTGCTGTGGCTGCTCTCGGAGCTGTTTGAGACCTTGCCCGAGGTGGGCGACGCGGACCGCCCGCGGATGGTCTTCTTCTTCGACGAGGCGCACCTGCTGTTCAACGACGCGCCGAAGGTCCTGGTGAACAAGATCGAGCAGGTGGTGCGGCTGATCCGCTCCAAGGGGGTGGGGGTCTACTTCGTCACCCAGAGCCCGCTCGACGTGCCGGAGGCGGTACTGGGGCAGCTCGGCAACCGCGTCCAGCACGCCCTGCGCGCCTTCACGCCCAAGGATCAGAAGGCGGTGCGGGTGGCGGCCGAGACCTTCCGCCCGAACCCCGCGCTGGACACCGCCGCCGTCATCACCGCGCTCGGGGTCGGCGAGGCCCTGGTCTCGGTCCTGGACGCCGAGGGGGTCCCGGGCATCGTGCAGCGGGTGGACGTCGCCCCGCCGGGGAGTCGCCTGGGTCCGGTGACGGTGGCGGAGCGCCGGGCGGTGATGGACCGCTCACTGGTCAAGGGTGTCTACGACGTCGGCATCGACCGGGTGTCAGCCTATGAAATGCTGGAGCAGCGCGCCAAGGACGCGGCCGCGCCAGCGGTGCCGACAGGCGGGAACTGGCGCGACGCGCTGGGCGGGGTGCTCGGCCCGGGCGGCGGCTCGCGTGGGCGCCAAACCCCGCTGGAGGCCTTCGCGACCAGTGCCGCCCGCACCCTGGGCAGCCAGATCGGGCGCCAGTTGATGCGCGGCGTCATGGGGTCCCTGTTCGGGACCAAGACCGGTCGTCAAGGTTGAGCGGCCCCCGTTCCTTCGACCCCTCTCCAGCAGGGGGAGCGGTCTTGTCCACTGTCTGATCGAACTACCTGGGGATTACCATTGGATTCTTATGCCTTTACCCATGAGATGGACGTCCGCGATTACGAGTGCGATATGCAGGGCATCGTCAACAACGGTGTCTACCAGAACTATCTGGAGCATGTCCGCCATCTGTACCTCAAGTCCATCGGCGTCGACTTTGCGCAGTACACCAGGAACGGGATCAACCTGGTGGTGGTGCGGGCCGAACTGGACTACAAGTTGCCCCTGATGAGCGGGGACAGTTTCTGCGTCGGTCTGGATTTCGTGCGTGAATCCCGGCTGCGCTTCGCCTTCCATCAGACCATCCTGCGGCTCCCGGATGAAAAGCCGGTGCTGGCGGCCCGCATCATCGGTACCGCCCTCAATGCCCGCGGCCGCCCCTATCTGCCACCGGAGTTCGAAGCCCGGTTGGTCGCCGACGGCATCGCCACGCGACGTTCGCGATAAAATCGCGGGGAAACAAAAACGGGCTGCCCGGAATCCGGAGCAACCCGTTAGCGCGTTTGGCGTCCCCACGGAGATTCGAACTCCGGTCGCCGCCGTGAAAGGGCGGTGTCCTAGGCCTCTAGACGATGGGGACTTAAAGCAGTCTCGCTGATCCGGGAAGCAACCCATGACCAGAAAAAAATCCGGTTTCCAAGTGGTTCCGTGGAAGACCGGATTCGTTGTCGTTTGGTGGAGCCAGACGGGATCGAACCGTCGACCTCAACACTGCCAGTGTTGCGCTCTCCCAGCTGAGCTATGGCCCCGAGTACTCTTGATTGCAAAAGGCAATTGCCAAGTGCTCAATCTCAATCGAGACGAAAATTCTAGCGGTAGACGCCCCGCTTGTCCAGCCCAATTTTTCGTTGGCAGTGTCGGCATCGCCCCCACATCCGGATCTCACGTAAGATCCCGGGATTGCGTGCACGCTCGGCCTTGGTGCGCGGTGCACGCCGCGGCAACCCTCCACCGGAGTCTCGACTCATGATGCGAATCTTCTTGTTTCTCGCGACCAACGTGGCCGTGCTGGTGGTCATCAGCCTGGTCTTCAGCCTGCTTGGCCTGGGCGGCGTCGTCCAGCCCAACGGCAGCCTCGACTTGATGTCCCTGCTGGTGATGTCCGCCATCATCGGTTTCTCCGGATCCCTCATCTCGCTCTTCCTCTCCAAGTCCATGGCCAAGCGGGGCATGGGGGTGCATGTCATCGAGCAGCCCGGCACCCCCTTCGAGCGCTGGTTGGTGGACACGGTGGCCCGCCAGTCAGCGGCGGCCGGGATCGCGATGCCGGAGGTCGGTATCTTCGACTCTCCGGACCCCAATGCCTTTGCCACCGGCTGGAACCGCAACGCGGCCCTGGTCGCGGTCAGCACCGGGCTGCTCCAGAGCATGACCAAGGAGGAGGTGGAGGCCGTGGTCGGCCACGAGATTACCCATGTGGCGAACGGCGACATGGTGACCTTGACCCTGATCCAGGGCGTGGTTAACACCTTCGTGGTGTTCCTGTCGCGTATCATCGGCAGCCTGGTGGACCAGGCCCTGCGCGGTCCCAACGATCAGCGTTCAGGCCCCGGCATCGGCTCCTTCATCGCGACCATGGTCGCGCAGGTTCTGCTGTCGTTCCTCGCGACCATGATCGTGATGTGGTTCTCGCGCTGGCGGGAGTTCCACGCCGACGCCGGTGGGGCGCGGCTCACCAGCCGCCGCCAGATGGCCGATGCCCTGCGCGCCCTGCAGCGCGGCCACGCGACCGCCGACCTGCCGTCACAGGAGTTCGCCGCCTTCGGTATCACCGGCGGCATCGCGGCTGGGATGCAGGCCCTGTTCATGAGCCATCCGCCGCTGGAACAGCGCATCGCGGCCCTGGAGTCTGGGCGCGGCTGAGGCGGGCCGGCCCGGTCCGTGCGGATCGGGCCGCGGCGCGTCCGGTGTTGGATGACGCTCGCTCCACCGCCCGGCGGTCGCGGGCGCTGGCCGCGCGTTCTCGAGGGGCGGCGGCGGCCGTTTTTGTGTAGGATCGTATGGTTTGTTGTGCGCCTATCCAACCAGACGAGCAGGCCCCCGTTTCCGTGAGCAGCTTCCGCATCCTGATGTTCGCCCGCTATCTCCCGCCGGAGTACAGCGGCGCTGCATCGCAGGCGCTGCTGCTGGCCAAGCGCTTGCGGGAGCGAGGACATTGCATCGAATTCGTGTCTCCCGCCTGGAAGGGCGTCCCCCGGCGCTATGAGGTCGACGGCTTCCCGGTGACGGGCATCCACATCAACCTGCAGGCGGTCCACCAGGAGTTCAGCGTGTGGCGCGCCCTGCTGGCACACCTGTGGGCGCGCCGCCGGGAGATCGACATCGTGCACGGCCAGGGGGCCAATTACACCCAGAGTATCGTGGGTCCCCTGGGCCGCCTCCTGGGCAAGCCGAGCCTGGTCAAGGCGAGCCTCGCCAACGACGACCTCAGCAGTCTGAGCGGCTCACGGGTCTCCCGGATCCACCGTGCCTTTCTGGGTATGGTCGATGCCTATGTGGCGATCAGCGCTGATCTGGAACAGGAGTTTGCCGTGCGGGGTCTGTCCGGTGCCAAGGTCAGACGCATCCCCAACGGGGTCGATACGCAGCGCTTTCACCCGGCGACCTCGGCGCAGAAGCGTCAGGCGGCGCTGGCGCTCGGGTTGCCGCCGGAGCGCGAGATTGCCTTGTTCGTGGGCGTCTTGGACCGCCGCAAGCGCGTCGAGTGGTTGTGCGAGCGCTGGATCGCCACCGCGGGCTTTGGGACCGGCAGGTTGCTCCTGGTCGTCGGGCCGACCAGTCGCGAGCCCTATGGCGCGGATCTGCGCTGCCGCTTGGAGCAGTGGGCGGCGGCGCACCCTGACCTGCTGCGGATCCACCCGCACGTGCAGGACGTCGCGCCCTACTACCACGCGAGCGATTGTTTCATCTTCCCCTCGTGCAACGAAGGGTTGCCCAACGCCCTCCTGGAGGCGCTGGCCTGCGGTCTGCCTGCGGCGGCGACCAGGGTCAGCGGCTGTAACGAGCTGGTCCGGGAGGGGGTTACGGGTGCGGCCTTTGAGGTGGACGACGCCGCCGGGCTGGCCGCGGCGCTGCGTACCCTGGAGGGGGAGTCCGGGCGCCGCATGGGGGCCGCGGCGCGGCGTCTGGTGGAGGCGTCCTTCGATATCGACACCGTCGCCGTGTGCTACGAGGACCTCTACGGGGAGTTGATGCAGCTGCGGCGGCGCTGAGCGCCCGGGGCCTTGATCGTCGTTGCGGTCACCACCCAGGCGGTCTGCACCGTCGGGCGAGGCGTTACCCGGAACCCCGTGGGAGCGGCTTCAGCCGCGACGGGACTTAAGGCCTGTGGCCGTGGCCTCGTCGCGGCTGAAGCCGCTCCCACAGTGTCGCTGCGCGACGTTCACGGTAACCGGGCGGCGGGGCGTGCGACCGGGGCGGGGACTACTTCTTGGCGGGGGCCGTCGCCGCGTCCGGCTTGGCGGGTGCCTCCGGTGCGGCGTCCGTCTTGGGGGTGACCTTGACCACCTCCTCGTTCAACTCGACCTTGGCCTCTTCGCGCAGCTTGTTGACCTCCGCGGCCAGTTTCTGGCGCTGCACGATGGCCGTGAGCTGCTGCTTGGCGTCCTCGAAGGTGGGCGGCTCGGCGGTGCGGGTCTCCTGCAGATTGATGACGTGCCAGCCGAATTGGGTCTGCACCGGCTCCTTTGAGTTGGTACCGGGCTTCATCTTGGCGACCGCGTCGGCGAAGGGCTTGGGCATCGTATTCGCATCGAACCAATCGAGCGCGCCGCCGTCGGTCTTGGCCGTCGAGACCTCCGAGTTCTTCTTTGCCAGTTCGCCGAAGTCCCCACCCTTCTCCAGTTCCTTGATGAGCTTCTTGGCCGCGGCCTCCTCCTTGACCAGGATGTGGCGGGCCTTGTATTCCGTGCGGGCGGCGTTCTTCTTGACCTCTTCGTAGGCCTTCTTCAACTCCTCGTCCGTGACCTTCAGGTCCTGGGCCATGGAGGCCAGGGCCGCGTTCGACAGGACCTTCAGGCGCTGGACCTCGATGGCTGCGGTCACGTCCGGGGCGCTCTGCAGTTTGCGCTTCGTCGCCTCCTGAGAGGCGACGACCATGGTCATGAACTCATTGAAGGCCTGCTGCTGGAAGGCTGGGTCATTCTGGCCCTGGGTCTCCTGCAGCCGCTCCATGAAGAACATGCGGAACAGGTCCAGGGGGTAGGCGACACCATTGACCGTGGCGATGTTGACGTTGCCCGCCGGGGCGGCCGGGGCGGCCGCTGCGGCGGCCTTGGGTGCGACCTTGGCGTCATCCGCCGCCATGCAGAGACCGGAGGCGAGCAGGGCGCCGAGGACGAAGGAAATTCGACTCTTGGACATGTCTTTGAGGTTCCGTTGGTTGGGGACAGTGGTTACAGGGAACTTACGTCGCACGGCGGTGCGTGCGCGCGCTCGGGCCCGCCGGGGCCGGCCGCATGGGCACGGCGTCAGGCCGGGAAGACCTGTTTGAACGGCTTGACCTGGACCTGGGCGTAGACCCCGGCGGCCACATAGGGGTCCGCACCGGCCCAGACTTCGGCGGCCGCCAGATCCGGGAACTCGGCGACGATCAGGGACCCGGTGAAGCCCGCGGCCCCCGGGTCCGGGCTGTCGACGGCCGGATGGGGGCCGGCGAGGATCAGCCGCCCCTGCTCCTGGAGGGCGCGCAGCCGCTCCAGATGGGCCGGGCGGGCGCTCAGGCGGGCGGTGAGGCTGCCGGGCACGTCGGTGGCGATGATGGCATAGAGCATGTCAGTTGGTCTCCACGGTCGTGGGTTCGTCCTGGATGTGGCGTCCCAGATAAATGGCCTGGGCGAGCACGAACAGGAGGGTGAGTCCCATCATACCGAACAGCTTGAAATTGACCCAGTACCCTTCACTGGCGTGGGCCTGGTTGCACAGCGCCAACTGGTCGGCGGAGAAGCGGGCGGCGCAGGCGGCCAGATCGATGGCGTCCGCCCCGGTCGCCAGGACCAGGGCCTGCTGGGCCTGATAGAAGCCGCTCGCCCAATAGACCACGAACAGGTTGGCGAGCCCGAGGCAGACAAAGAACAGCGCCCAGGCGAGATTCAGACGGCGCCAGACCGGAGCCGGGACCTGGATCGCCTGGCCCATCATACGCTCGGTCAGGGGGCGCTCGCCGATCCACTGGCTGCCCAGGAAGGCCGATGCAAAGAGCCAATTGACCAGGGTCGGTTTCCACATCACGAAGATCGGGTCGCGCAGGAAGATGGTCAGGCCGCCGAAGACCAGGATCAGCCCCAGGGTCCCGAGCAGCAGCTTGTCCAACCGGTGCTCGCGCCACCAGACCCAGGTGACCTGGAGCGCCGCGGCGGCAATGGCCACCCCGGTCGCCACATAGATGCCCGCAAACTTGTAGGCGACGAAAAACAGGACGATCGGGAGCAGGTCGAACAGGATCTTCATGAGGGTCCTTGAGGGGGTTACGGCTGACCGGTACCGCCGGGCGGCCGACGCGGGTGCGCGCAGGTCCAGTCGGCGTGCGCCCTGGATCGGTGTCTGAGGATAAGACCAGGCCCGGCCTTGGTAAAGCCGCGGTGGGCCGCTCGCCCCCTCAACAGCGCCCGCGCGCCGTACCCGGCTGCAGGATCACTAAGCCTTTTCAATATGATAGCGGCTTTGCTCCGGTCAGCCGGACGATGATTAAAACGACGTAATCACTTGCTTCGCCGATTACGACAACGACAACGACAACGACAACGACAACGACAACGACCGACACCCGGGCGATGATTGAACCAACGCAATCACGGTTTGCCGCGCGTGCCGGGGGTCGCCGTGCGGGATAAGGGGCGGCTGGCGGCGGTGCCTGCCCGTCAGGCCCCCAGATAGGCGGCGCGCACCTTGGGGCTCGCCAGCAAGGCGTCGGCGTCGTCCTGGTGCACGATGCGTCCACCCTCCAGAACATAGCCGCGGCGGCTCACCTCCAGGGCCAGGCGGGCGTTCTGCTCCACCAGGAGCAGGGTCATGCCCTCGGCGGCGATCAGCCGGATGGTCGCGAAGATCATCTGCACCGCCAGCGGCGCCAGCCCCATGCTGGGCTCGTCGAGCAACAGCAGGCGCGGGCGGCTCATCAGGGCGCGGGCGATGGCCAACATCTGCTGCTCGCCCCCGGACAGGGTGCCGCCGGTCTGGGCGCGGCGCTCCTGCAGGCGCGGAAAGAGGGCGTAGACGCGCACCAGGTCGGCGGCGATACCGACTGAATCGGTGCGGAAATAGGCCCCCATGCGCAGGTTCTCCGCCACCGTCAGGCGCGGAAAGACCCCGCGGCCCTCCGGGACCATGCTGAGGCCGCGCTGCGCCCGCCGGTGTACGGGCAGCGCCGTTACGTCGTCCCCGGCATAGCGGATGGTCCCGGCGGCGGCGGGCAGCAGCCCGGCGAGCGCGCGCATACAGGTCGTCTTGCCGGCCCCGTTGGCGCCGATCAGGCACACGACCTCGCCTTGCGCCACCGTCAGATCGATCCCCTTGACGGCGCGGATACCGCCGTAATGGACCGCCAGACCCTCGACCTCGAGCAGGCTCATGGCGCCCCAGCTCCGGTAGGTGCTTCGGTCGGGGCTCCGGCCGCGCTCCCGGCCCCCAGGTAGGCCTCGATGACCGCCGGGTCGCATTGTACCGCGGCCGGCGGTCCGTCGGCGATCTTGCGGCCGTAGTCCAGCACCGCGACCCGGTCGCACAGGTCCATCATCAGGCGCACGTCGTGCTCGATCAGGAGCAGGGTCAGGCCATCGTCACGGATCCCCTCCAAGAGCCTCTTGAGCGCCTCGGTCTCGATCGGATTCATGCCCGCCGCGGGCTCGTCCAGGGCCAGGACCTTGGGCTCGGTGGCCAGGGCCCGGGCGATCTCCAGGCGGCGCTGGTCGCCGTAGGACAGGTGACGGGCCAGTTGTTCCGCGCGCCCCGCGAGTCCCACGGACTCCAGGAGCGAAAGCGACCGTTCGCGGATGCAGCGCTCCTCGGCCCGGGTGCGCGGGCCGCGCAGCACCGCCCCCAGGACCCCGGCGCGCGAGCGTACATGGCGCCCCACCATCACGTTCTCCAGCACACTCATGTTGGCGAAGAGCCGGATGTTCTGGAAGGTCCGCGCCAGCCCCAGGGCCGCCACCGCGTGCGGCTTCAGCCCCGCCAGCGGCACGCCGTCCAGGTGCACGCTACCGCTCTCCGGGTGATAGAGCCCGGTAAGGCAGTTGAAAAAGGTGGTCTTGCCGGCCCCGTTGGGTCCGATCAGGCCGAGGATCTCGCCTTGGCGCACCGCCATGGAGACCTCCGACAGCGCGGTCAGCCCGCCGAAGCGTTTGGTCACCGCGCGGGCGTCCAAGAGCGGCCGCGGCTCAGCGTTCGGCGTCATAGAGCGCCTCCTGTTCCTGGCGTACCAGGTCCGGGTTGTCCGGGTGCAGTTCGCGCGCCCGCACCGGCGAGGGCCAGAGCCCCTGGGGCCGGAACAGCATCACCACCACCAGCGCGACGCCGAAGAGCAGCATCCGCAGATCCGCCGGGTCCACCACCACCCGCCCGATCAGCCCCTCCTGCAGCGGCCCGATGTAGCGCAACAGCTCCGGCAGCACCGTCACCAGCACGGCCCCCAGGATCACCCCCGGGATATGGCCCATGCCCCCCAGCACCACCATGCACAGGATCATGATGGACTCCATCAGGGTGAAGGACTCGGGGCTCACGAACCCCTGGAAGGCGGCGAAGAGCCCGCCCCCCAGGCCGCCGAAGGTCGCCCCCATGGCAAAGGCCAGCAGCTTCAGGTTGCGCGTGTTGATCCCCATCGCCTCCGCCGCTACCTCGTCCTCGCGGATCGCCGCCCAGGCGCGCCCGATGCGCGACGCCTGCAGGCGCAGGGCCACGAAGATCACGCCCAGCGTGAGGATCAGAAACAGGTAATAGTGCGTGTGGGTGCCCGGGAGCTTCACTCCCAGGACCTCGATGGGTCGCGTGAGTGCGAGCCCCCCGATGCGCACCGGATCGATCATATTGATGCCCTGGGGACCATTGGTGAGATTGATCGGGGCGTTGAGATTATTGAGAAAGATCCGGATAATCTCCCCGAAGCCGAGCGTCACGATGGCCAGATAGTCACCGCGCAGGCGCAGCGTGGGCGCCCCCAGCAGCACCCCGAAGAGACAGGCGACCCCGGCCCCCAGCGGCAGCAGCGCCCAGAAGGGCAGGTGGATGCCCAGTTGCGGCGAGGCGAGGATGGCGAAGAAATAGGCCCCCACCGCGTAGAAGGCGACATAGCCCAGGTCCAGGAGCCCCGCAAAGCCCACCACGATGTTGAGCCCCAAGGCCAGCATCACATAGAGCAGCGCGAAATCCAGTATCCGCACCCAGGTGCGCCCCATCCCGGCATCCACCAGGAAAGGCAGGGCCAGCAGCAGCGCCGCGAGCGCCACATAGGCCCCCCAGGCGAGCCGCGGGTCACGGTAGAAGCGGTTGGGCAGCAGTTCATTTGCGTTCATTTGCGGACGAATAGACCCTAAATAACGAGTCAGAAATAAGTTAAACAACGAGTACAATCGTTGTCGTTGTCGTTGTCGTAATCGTAATCGTAATCGTAATCGGAAAAGCGAAGCAATTTGGCGTGCGAGAGAATCCAGGGCGCTACCATAACCTCGATTACGACGACGACAACGACAACGACAACGGTGCTAAGGGCATTCCCTAATGGACTTGTTTAACTTATTAGTGAACCGTTCCTACGCACGGTCCGCCACGCGCTCGCCCAAGAGCCCGGAGGGCCGGAAGACGAGCACCAGGATCAGGATGAGGAAGGCGAAGATGTCCTGGTAGTGGCTGCCCAGGAAACCGCCCGTCAGGTCCCCGATATAGCCTGCGCCCAGGCTCTCGATCACGCCCAAGAGCAGCCCGCCCAGCAGCGCCCCCGGGATGTTGCCGATGCCCCCCAGCACCGCCGCGCTGAAGGCCTTGAGCCCCAGCAGAAAGCCCATGTTGTAGTGGGCGATGCCGTAATAGGCGGCGATCAGGATCCCCGCCACCGCCGCCAGCGCCGAGCCCACCGCGAAGGTCGCGGCGATCACCCGGTTCACGTCCACCCCCATGAGCCCCGCCACCTCCCGGTTCTGGGCCGTGGCACGCATCGCCCGCCCGAGCCGGGTACGGTGGACCAGGAGCAGCAGGGCGCCCATGGTCACGGCCGCCACCGCCACGATGAGCAACTGCACATTCGACACGCTGGCCCCGTGCCACTCATGGACCACGGGGTCCAGTACCGGCGGGAAGGAGAGATACTGCCGGCCCCAGACGATCATCGCCAGGTTCTGCAGCACGATGGACACCCCGATCGCCGTGATCAGCGGGGCCAGACGCGGCGCATTGCGCAGCGGCCGGTACGCGATCCGCTCCACCAGCACCCCGGTCGCCACACACACCAGCATGGCCGCGGCCAGCGCCAGCAGGAGCGCGAGCGGCACCGGCACGCCGAGCGCCACCAGCACCCCGAGCACGGTCACCGCCACCATGGCCCCCAGCATCACGATCTCGCCGTGGGCGAAATTGATCAGCTCCAGGATGCCGTAGACCATGGTGTAGCCGAGGGCCACCAGGGCGTACAGGCTGCCCAGGATCAGGCCGTTGACGAGTTGCTGCAGCAGAACGTCCATCGGGGCGCGCCGGGCCGCGGATCCGCGCTACTTCGCCGCCGGACCGCCCACCGTCTCCACCGGCTCCCAGTGACCCTTCCTCACCTGGTAGAGGGTGACCGGGCCGTCCTTCAAATCCCCCTTGTCGTCGAAGGCGATCGGGCCGATGACCCCATCCATCTGCGTCTTGGCCAGTTCCGGCAGATACTTCTCCGGCTCCGTTGAGCCCGCCCGCACCATCGCCTGGATCATTACCACCGCCGCGTCGTGCGCGAAGGGGGCATAGATCTGGACCTTGCCGAAGCGTGCGTTGAAGCGCTTGCTGAAGTCCGCCCCGCCCGGCATCTTCGCCAGCGGCAGCCCCGGGGAGGACCCGATGGCACCCTCGGCCGCGGGCCCGGCGAGCTTCAGGAACTCGGCCGACTGCATCCCGTCACCGCCCATGAAGGGCGTCTTCATCCCCAGGGTGCGCATCTGCCGGATCATCGGGGCCGCCTGCGGGTCCATGCCGCCGAACACGATGACATCGGGCTTCTTGGACTTGAGCGAGGTCAGGATGGCCGTGAAATCAGTCGCCTTGTCGGTGGTGTATTCCCGGCCCACGACCTCCCCGCCGGCCGCCGCGACCCCCTTCACCACCTGATCGATCAGCCCCTGGCCGTAGGCGGTGCGGTCATCGATCACCGCCACCCGCTTGCCCAGCTTGGCCGCGTACTTGCCGAGCGCCTGGCCCTGCTGGGAATCGTTCGCCATCACCCGGTAGGTCGTCTTGAACCCCTGGTGGGTGTACATGACCGCGGTCGAGGCCGGCGAGACCTGCGGGATGTCGTTGTCCGCGTAGATGCGCGACGCCGGGATACTGGCCCCGGAGTTCAGGTGCCCGACCACGCCGCGGGCGCCCTCATCCACCAGCTTCTGCGCCACCACGGTCGCCGTCTTCGGGTCCGCCGCGTCGTCCTCCACCTGGAGCACGAACTTCACCGGCTTGCCGCCCAGCGTCGGATTGGTCGCGTTGATGCTGTCCACCGCGAGCCGCGCCCCGTTCTCGATATCCTTGCCCAGGTGTGCCTGCGGGCCGGTGAGCGGCGCCACGCAGCCGATCTTGACCGTTTCCGGATCGGCCGCCCAAGTGGGCGCCGTCCAGGCCGCAGCGCCAAGAATAAAAGCAATCAATAACTTGGATGCCATGAGTCTGCTCCCGATGCCGTGCCGACAAGGTTTGAGGATGGGTACCGCGGGGTCCCCGCGGAGAATTTACCCAAGCAGGAGTACGCCTGCCGGGCGGCAATAGTATCAATAGCGGGGCTCTGCTACCTCCCGGATTCTCGTGCCGCGGCTTGGATCGCGGTGAAGGTCGCGCAGCGACGCTGTGGGAGCGGCTTCAGCCGCGACGGTGCCTCGCAAACTGCCCCAGCCGTGTAGGGAGTATAAGGCGCGCGCGAGGTCCTCTCAGACCACGCACAGCGCCGAATCGCGCCGCATCCACCGAACCGAAGCTGGTGGATGCGCTGCGCTTACTCACCCTACCGCGACGGTCTGGTGATCTTCGAAAATCGCCTAAGACGCCTGTGAGCCACCCTGGCAAAGGGGCGACTCCGGCGCCGTTCCGCCCTTCTCGAACCACTCCTGCGGCGTCCAGGTGTGCAGGGCCAGCGCGTGCAGCCCGTGGTCGAACTCCCCGCGCAGCAACCGATTGACCGCCCGGTGGCGCGTCACCAGCCCGTGGCCGGCGAACTGCTCGCTCACCACCAACACCTTGAAATGTGACTGGGCGCCCACCGGGACCGCGTGCAGGTGGCTCTCGTCCACCACCTCCAGGTGCAGGGGCTTCAAGGCCGTGGTGAGTGCGTTCTCGATGTTGGCTTGGCGGTTCATCGTGCGGTCTCGATCCAAGGGGGAGGGCGCTGCCCCGGTGGACCCGAGATGCGGTCGCACCGGCCCCGCGGCAAGCGTCGGCCCGCGGGCGCTGCCCGGTGACCGAGCCCGCTTCAGTGAAATTGCGGCGACTCGTCGCGACGACCTTCAGATCCAGGTCCCAGCCCTGCCATTGCGCACCGGGTCGGGGAATCGGGTACCCGTGTGGAGTGGGTGGGTTTGTCAAGTCCGCTTGAATGCTCTAGCCTTGTACCCTCCTGAGCAACCGCCGCGGTACCCGACGGCGACTCTTGGTCGATCCACCCGTCGCGCGCAGTTTCGCGACCGCCGCGTGCGCGAGGGGCACGGCCCCCACGTCGCCGGGCAGCCAAGCTCGGCCGCGTTATTTCACCAACCGCAAGGGAACCGCCGTGAGCAACCCCTTTTTCGACCGGCCCATCCTCAACTCCCCTTACGCCTGCCCGGGGCGCCACTGGGAGTTGGACGACACGGGCCAGCCGACCCAAAAGGTCGTCGCGGCCCGGCGTCGCGCTGAGTTCATCACCCCGATCCCCAAGCCGAAGAAGCGCACCGGCGCCCCCAGGCAGGCCGAACTGCTGTTCGACGAAGGGCTGGGCCTGAGTACCGACGGCCAGCGCTACGACCACACCGCCATCATCAACGCCGTGCGCCAGGAGGTCGACCGCTGGCGTCTGCTCCCCGATCCGGGCGCCTGGCGGGTCACGCCGGAGACGGCGCGGCTGCTCCAGCACTGGCGCCATCACCCCTTCAGCGGCCTGCGCCCCTTCTTCTGTCAGATCGAGGCGGTGGAGACCGCCATCTGGCTGACCGAGGTCGCGCCCCAGCTCGGCAAAGCCGGCAGCCGTTTCCTCACGCACCTGGAGCGTGCCAACCAGGAGGCCAACCCGGGGCTTGCGCGCCTGGCGTTGAAGCTCGCCACCGGCGCCGGCAAGACCACCGTCATGGCCATGCTGATCGCCTGGCAGACGATCAACGCGGTGCGCCGGCCCGGGTCCAAAAAGTACACCCGCGGTTTTCTCATCGTCGCCCCCGGGCTCACCATCAAGGACCGCCTGCGCGTGCTCCAGCCCAATGACCCGGACAGCTACTATGCCAGCCGCGAACTGGTCCCGGGCGACCTGCTGGACGAGGTGCGCCGCGCCAAGATCGTCATCACCAACTACCACGCCTTCCGGAGGCGCGAGCGGATTGAGATCTCCAAGGGTGGTCGCCTGCTGCTCCAGGGCCGTGGCGGCGCGGCCCTGGACACGCTGGAGACCGAGGGCCAGATGCTCCAGCGCGTCCTGCCCGACCTGATGGGCCTGAAGCAGGTCCTCGCCATCAACGACGAGGCGCACCACTTCCGCAACCTGTGGGAACACATCCGCGCCAAGATGCCCAAGAAGGGCCGCGGCAAGGCCGAGTCACTCAATCCGCTGGACCTGCCGACCCAGCTTCAGACCGCGCTGGAGGCCCTCTACGGACACTACGAGAAGACCTCCGTCCTCTGGGCCGAGGCCAAGACCGCGGCGCCGCCCTGCTTCATCGTGGTCTGTAACAACACCTCCGCGTCCAAGCTGGTCTACGACTACATCGCTGGGTTCGACCGCAAGAACCCGGACGGCACCAGCCAACGGGTGCCCGGCCGCCTGCCGCTCTTCCGCAACGACGATGAGCACGGCAACCCGCTCCCGCGGCCCCGCACCCTGCTGATCGACAGCGAGCAACTGGAGTCCGGGGATGCCCTGGACGACAACTTCCGCGCCATGGCCGCGGATGAGATCGAGCGCTTCCGCCGCGAGATCATCGAGCGCACGGGCGACCCGCGGCAGGCCGAGAACCTCACCGATCAGGACCTCCTGCGCGAGGTCATGATCCGCGCCGTGCGCCCCGACCGCGATGCCCTCGAAATCCGCTTCCCCCGCGTCGCCGGTTATCGCACCGAGCTGCCGCAGGAGCGCCTGACCGCCGAGTTCAACGCTGATTCGGTGCTCGAACTCACCCCCGATTTGGTCGGCGCCACGGAGACCCGCAACGCGGGGATCATTGGGGCGACGGTGGACCTCAACCTCGTGCATACCGGTGACGTGCGCCCCTCCCAAATCGTCTATGAGCTGACCTCCTACCTAGTGCTCAGCAAGTGGCGCGACGCCAACGGCGACCCTCGGCTCAATCTGTTCGGCCAACTCAAACGTATCGCCCGGCAGTGGCTCGACGGCTATCTGGACTGCAAGGGCGGCACCTTCCCGGCGCAGCTCAAGTACAAGATGCTGGCAGACATGGCCTGCGAGCGCATCACCGCCGGCATCACCCGTGCCTTCATCGGCAAACGCCCGATCCTCGCCCTGCTCGACCCCTACAACCCGGTCGGTTCCACCGCCCATGTCCGCTTCAACACCAGCAAGACCGAGCGCTGGGAGACGGCAGCCGACCGCTGCCACCTCAATTGGGTCATCCTCGACAGCGATTGGGAGGCGGAATTCTGCCGCGTGGCGGAGAACCACCCGCGGGTGCGTGCCTATGTGAAGAACCACAACCTGGGCCTTGAGGTCCCCTATCGGTACGGCTCCGAGATGCGGAAATACCTGCCGGACTTCATCTGCCTGGTGGAAGACGGCCAGGGTGAGGACGACCTGCTGCACCTGGGCGTCGAGATCAAGGGCTACCGCGGCGAGGACGCCAAGGAAAAGAAGTCCACCATGGACACCTATTGGGTCCCGGGCGTCAACAACCTGGGCGGCCACGGCCGCTGGGCCTTCGCCGAATTCACCGATGTCTGGCAGATCGAGGCCGACTTCAAGGCCAAGGTCGAGAGTGAATTCAACAAGATGATCGAGACTGCCGCACCGATTCCGGCAGACCAGGCGCAACGCCGGCAGCAAGCCGACGCGGCCATGGCCACCATCGAGGCGTTGAGCGGGAAGATCGACACCGGTGGACGACGATTCACCCGGGACGATCGGAATGAACGGTGAGCACCTCGACTCCCGCGCTTCTCGTTCCCACGCTCCGCGTGGGAATGCAGCCCCGGCCGCTCCAGCGGCCGGTACACCCCCACGAGCCGGCCGCGCGCCCGCGTCGCCCCCATAGAGGTCATCATGCGCACTACCGTTAACCTGGACGAACATCTGCTCAACGAGGCACAGCGGCTGACAGGCCTGACGCAACGGGCGGCCCTGCTCCAAGAGGGATTGAAGGCATTGATCGCACGGGAAAGTGCCAGGCGCCTGGCACTCCTGGGCGGCACCGAGACACAAATTGCGAACAGTCCCAAACCGAAGCGCCGCGCTCCCCCGGCATCACTGGCCGGGAAGGTGGAGATCCGTGGTGACATCGTTGCTCCTCTAGTCGATGAAGAGGATTCTTCTTGTTCCCACGCTCCGCGTGGGAATACAGCCCTGGCCGCTCCAGCGGCCGGAGTGAATATTTGATGCGGGAGCGTCGCAATTTGCTCCCACAGCCATGAACGTCGTTCCGGCCAGCGACTACGTAGGGTGTGCCGCGCTCACCCGCAATGCGCGCGCAGTGCGGTGGTTGCCAGGTGCGCGCGGCGCACCCTACGGGCGATGGCCCGGTTCCGGCCAAAGCGATGAGGCCGTAGGGTGGACAAGCGATAGCGCACGAAAATCCGTTCCTGTAAGGTAACAAGATGGCCGCGAAACCAAAGACCCCGTCAATCACCGTGGCCACCCTCACCCACGACGACGCCACCCGCAAGAACATCCCGACTGCCGAATACCAATCGGTGATGCAGAAGGGCCAGCAGGACCCGGTGCCGGTGACCTATGCCCGCGGCCCGGGCGGCCGGACCGACGGGCGCCCTGATGAACGCGGGGCTGAACTCGGGGCTGAACGCGGGGATGCACTCGGGGCGGAGAAAGGGCGGCGCAACCGCGACCTGGACCCGCAACTGGTGTGGCGCGGCAAGGATGAACAGGATTGGAGCGACCTCGTCGTCCATGCCCCGCCGCTCTATATCCAGGAGAAGGTCCACCCCAAGGTCCTGATCGATGACCTGATGGCGAGTGGTCAGTGGCCAGTGGCCAGTGGGCAGAACCGATCCGCCGGCCACGGACCACTGCCCGCCGGGCACCAGTTCGACCTCTTCGCCGACTTCAACGGCATCCCCAAGGACGCGGACAAGACCGAATTCTACCGGCACGACCAGAACTGGTCCAACCGCATGATCCTGGGCGACTCACTCCAGGTCATGGCAAGCCTGGCCGAGCGCGAGGGGTTGCGCGGGAAGGTCCAGTGCATCTATCTCGACCCGCCCTACGGCATCAAGTTCAACAGCAACTTCCAGTGGAGCACCACCAGCCGGGATGTGAAGGACGGCAATGTCGGTCACATCACCCGCGAGCCGGAGCAGGTCAAGGCGTTTCGGGATACCTGGCGGGAGGGCATCCATTCCTATCTGACTTATCTGCGGGATCGCCTTACGGTGGCGCGGGATTTGCTGACGGATTCCGGGTCGATCTTTGTGCAGATTGGGGACGAGAACGTGCATCGGGTTCGCGCCCTACTGGACGAGGTCTTTGGTGATGATAACTGTGCGGCTACAATCACGATCGAGAAGACCAGTAGTCAGACTCAGGACTACCTTTCGCCGGTGACAGACTACCTTCTTTGGTATGCCAAGAGCAAAGTTGCAATGAAATTTCGCGACGCTTGGGTTCCAAAGTCGCGAGACCAAGCCGGGGTTGCAGAATATTCGAGAATAGAACTTCCTGGCTTGGAGCGGCGCGGGATGACCAGGGACGAAAAGTTACATCACGATTCCATACCAGAGGATGCGCGGGTCTATCGACAGGATAATCTCACGAGTCAGAGTGTCGGTCGCGAAAAAGGGGAGGGTGCAGCCTCGTGGTTTCCGGTAACGGTTGCTGGCCGCGAATTTCTCCCTAATGTTACCAATCGCTGGAAGACCAACGAGATTGGCATGGCGCGCTTGGGGCGCGCGAATCGCATAGAGCCGCGGGGGTCAAGTTTGAGCTATGTTCGTTTCATCGCTGATTTCCCCGCGATAGGTATCAATAATATCTGGGCCGACGTCAAGTTTTCTAGTCGGGCGGAGGACAAAACCTACATCGTCCAGACATCAGCGAGAGCAGTTCAACGTTGTTTCCTAATGACCACCGACCCCGGCGACCTCGTCCTCGACCCCACCTGCGGCTCCGGCACCACGGCCTACGTCGCGGAGCAATGGGGCCGCCGCTGGATCACCATCGATACCTCGCGCGTCGCGCTGGCCCTGGCCCGCGCCCGGATCATGGGCGCGCGCTATCCCTATTACCTGCTCGCGGATTCGCGCGACGGTCAGGTCAAGGAGGCGGAGGTCGGCCGTACCGCACCCTCATCGCAGCCGACCCGGGGCGATATCCGCCACGGCTTCGTCTACGAGCGGGTGCCGCACATCACGCTCAAGTCGATCGCCAACAATGCCGAGATCGACGGCATCTGGGAACAATGGCAGGCGACCCTGGAGCCCATCCGTGATCAGTTGTCAGTGGCGAGTGGCCGGAAGGGTACACTTGAGGAATGGGAAGTCCCACGCGAAGCACCCTCCGACTGGCCACTGACCACTCAACCACTGATCACTGACTACTGGGCCGCCCGCATCGCCCGCCAACAGGAGATCGACGCCTCCATCGCCGCCAAGGCCGATTCCGAGTATCTCTACGACAAGCCCTATACGGATAACAAGAAGGTCCGCGTCGCCGGCCCCTTCACCGTGGAGAGCCTGTCGCCGCACCGCGTGCTGGGGGTCGATGAAAACGACGAGCTGATCGACCCCAACGAACAACGGATCGCCGATCCGGGGGCGGGCTACGGGGAGAAACAGGGCTTCGCGCAGATGATCCTGGAGAACCTGAAGGCGGCCGGCGTGCAGCAGGCCCACAAGGAGGACCGGATCACCTTCACCTCCCTCACCCCCTGGCCGGGCGACCTGATCTGCGCCGAAGGGCGGTTCAGCAGTGATCAGTGGTCAATGGCTAGTGGTCAGGAAGACCCGCCACTGACCACTGACCACAAGCCACTGACCACTGAAAAGCGCGCAGCGATTTTCATCGGCCCGGAATTCGGCACCGTCACCCGCCCCGATCTGGTGACCGCCGCGCGCGAGGCGGGCGACGCCGATTTCGACTGCCTGATCGCCTGTGCCTTCAACTACGAGGCCCACGCGACCGAGTTCAGCAAGCTCGGCCGGATCCCGGTGCTCAAGGCGCGCATGAACGCCGACCTGCACATGGCGCAGGACCTCAAGAACACCGGCAAGGGCAATCTGTTCGTGATCTTCGGTGAGCCTGATATCGCAGTGACCAGTGGTCAGTGGTTAGTGACTTGCGGCGGGAGGTTGGTGGCGAACTATGAGCACGTTAAAGAGTTATCGGGATCTGGAAGTCTGGAAGAAATCAATGGAACTGGCCGAGGAGCAGACAACGCCGTTGCTGGCGCAGGCGGCGGACGTTGGTCGGATGCGGAGCGCACTCAAACGCTCGCTGCGCTCCAGGCTCTAAACGCCGCAGATTGGCCGCTGTCGCTGACCACTGATCACTGGACACAGATCACTATTCACGGCGTGGACGTCTTCCACCCCAGCACCGGCGAGGTCCGCAGCGACGGCCCCGCGGGCATCGCCTGCTGGTTCATCGACACCGACTACAACGAGGAGAGCTTCTTTGTCCGCCACGCCTATTTCCTGGGCGCCGCTGATCCCTATAAGGCGCTGAAGACCACGCTCAAGGCCGAGATCGACGAGGAGGCCTGGGCCAGCCTCAACAGCGATACCTCGCGCCCCTTCCCCAAGCCCGCCTCCGGCCGGATCGCCGTCAAGGTCATCAATCATCTGGGGGACGAGGTCATGAAGGTCTTCAGGGTGGGGTGAGCGGTGGCGCGGGATTTGGTGGACTGCGCTGCGTTCGTCCACCCTACGACTAGCGCTTGTCCGCCCGACGACGCAGTGGCCTTGCTCGTCATTCCGGCCGGAGCGCTTGTAGGGTGCGCCGCGCGCACCCGGGCCACCGCGCCATGAGTCAGCCGCGGCATGGGTGGGGGCACCGTCCCATGGGCCGTGGATCGTGATCGCCATGGTGCGCGTGGCCGGCGGCAGCGGGGGCTGGCGCGAGCCCCCGCGTCTGGCCGGCTCAGGTCGCCCCGGGACCTGCGTGAAGGCGTCGAAATCCTGGCCCCGGAGGTCAGCGGGAACGATGCCCTGTACGGCGGCAGTGGCGCGGACCTGATCCTCGGCGGCAGCGGTGCCATCATCGGTGGGGAAGGACGCATTCGCAGGCTGGCGACTTTGCTGCTAGCATTAAGCTCTGCTGGCCGTCGTTCCAGGTACGGGTGCGGTTACCGAGCAACAGGACGGTTCGTGTCCCATCGTTTACAGCACCGATGGGACGAGCACGCAGCTCGCCGCGCTGGCCGCCTATCAGGGGGGTTACCCGTTCCTCAAGTGGCAGGTGGGTCAGGTTGGCACCGGCGACGAGATCTGCGCTGTGCCGCTGCGCCCTCTTGAACGCCGCGGACCGCGGAACCCCTGAAACGATACCGATACGGAGAACCTTGTGACGACCCAACTCCTCTTTTACGACAATGCGACGCCAGTCTCCAGCCAGCGCCACGGCGACCTCTGCATCAAGGGTGGTAGCGATTTCGGCTTTGCCCGTGCCGTGAACTCGGTGCCGCTCACGGCGGTGGAGTTCCGCCGTGCGGCCAGCGAGTATGTCCTGGTCTTTGCCGGTCCCGAGGACGGGCTGATGCCGGTGGCGGTGCTCGGCGTAGAGTCCAACCGCAACCTCTTCGTGAAGGACGACGGCACCTGGGATGGCAGCTATTTGCCCGCCTACGTGCGCCGTTACCCCTTCGTCTTCGCCAGCAGCGACGACGGCAAGACCCTCACCCTCTGTGTCGATGAGTCGTTCGCCGGCTGTAACCGCGAGGGTCGCGGGGAGCGTCTGTTCGACGCCACCGGCGAGCGCACCCAGTACCTGGCGACGGTCTTGAGCTTCGTGCAGGACTATCAAGCCCAGTTCCAGCGGACCCGCACCTTCTGTGCCCACTTGCACGAACTCGGGCTCTTGGAGCCGATGCAGGCCGCCTTCACCCTGCCGGATGGCGAGCGGCGCAACCTCACGGGGTTCATGGCGATCAACCGCGTCAAGCTCAAGGAGCTTGACGACCAGATCCTCGCCTCCATGGTCAGGAGCGATCAGTTGGAGTTGATCTATCTGCACCTGCAGTCGATGCAGAACTTCGGTGCCATGCTGCGGCGCATCGGTGCCGAACCCCATACCCCAGCGGCGGCGGGCGACACCGAGGCCACGGTCGCCGCCGAGGGTGATGGCGCGCCGCGCCGTCACTAGGCATCAGCAAGCTGAGGCAATGGCGCGAACTGTCAACCTCTCCCGGCTACGCGGTGTCGCCGGGGTTGTGATCAAGGCCCCCAGGACGCGGCTGACAGGATACTCAGGGTGGCGGCGTTTGCCTGCCGCCCCATGGCTCAGGTCTGCTTCACGGTGCTTTGCTGCCGCGCGCAGTTGGCCGAAAGTGACCCGAGCGCCCGCCGCTGCTGTACCATTGATGGTTTTTCGCCCCGGGACCTCACCATGGGATTCAAATGCGGGATCGTGGGCCTGCCCAACGTCGGCAAGTCCACGCTGTTCAATGCCCTGACCAAGGCCGCCATCGCGGCCGAGAACTACCCCTTCTGCACCATCGACCCCAATGTCGGCGTCGTGCTGCTGCCCGACCCGCGGCTCGACGTGATCGCCGCCATCGCCAAGCCCCAGGCGATACTCCCCACCACCATGCAGTTCGTGGACATCGCCGGACTGGTGGCCGGGGCCTCCAAGGGCGAGGGCCTGGGCAATAAGTTCCTCGCCAACATCCGCGAGACCGACGCCATCGCGCACGTGGTGCGCTGCTTCGAGAACGACGACGTGATCCATGTCTCGGGCCGGGTCGACCCCCTGCGCGACATCGAGATCATCGACACGGAACTGGCGCTCGCGGACCTTGAGTCGGTGGAGAAGGCCCTGGACCGCGCCGGTCGGGCCGCCAAGGTGGGGGACAAGAAGGCCGCGGTGCGTCGCGACCTGCTGGAGCGGGTGCGGGTCCAGCTCGATCAGGCGCGCCCGGTGCGCACCCTGGAACTCAGCGATGACGAGCGGGCCGAACTGCGTGACCTCTTCCTGCTCACCAACAAGCCCGCCATGTACATCGCCAACGTCGCCGAGGACGGCTTCACCGCGAACCCGTTGCTCGACGCCGTGCGCGAACACGCGGCCGGGGAGGGCGCCCTGGTGGTCCCGGTGTGTGCCGCCATCGAGGCCGAGATCGTAGAACTGGCGGAGGACGAGCGCGGCGAGTTCCTGGCCGAACTGGGCCTGGATGAGCCGGGCCTGAACCGGGTGGTGCGCGCGGGCTACCAACTTCTGGGGCTTGAGACCTACTTCACCGCCGGTCCCAAGGAGGTCCGCGCCTGGACCATCCCGGCGCGCGCGCGGGCGCCCCAGGCGGCCGGCGTCATCCACTCCGACTTCGAGCGCGGCTTCATCCGCGCCGAGGTCATCTCCTATACCGACTTCGTTGCCTGCAAGGGCGAGCAGGGCGCCAAGGAGGCCGGCAAGCTGCGCTCCGAGGGCAAGGACTATGTGGTCAAGGACGGCGACGTCATCCACTTCCGCTTCAACGTCTAGCCCAACCGGTGGCTTAGCGTGAAAGTCGGCCTTGATCATGGTTCCGGCCGGAGGGTGGACAAGCGCTCACGACGAACCCCGGCTCGCACTCGTCGAAACTGCGGATCGAGATCGACACCCTCCGCCGGCTCGAAGCCCAGGCCCTGGCGGTGCGCCGCACCGCCAACGACACCAAGTGGATGGAGCTTGCGAGTCTGCTTGGCGAGGTCTTCACCCCCGCCGCGTTGGCCGACCGCATCGAAGAACCCAAGGCACCTTACGGAGCGGGATCGATCCCGCCGCCCACGCCGTCACCGCACCAGAAGCTGGTCATCTTCACCGAACACCGCGATACCCTCAATTACCTGGCAGACCGCATCACCAAATTTCTGGGCCGCGGCGACGCCGTCGTCATCATCCACGGCGGTATCGGTCGGGAGGCGCGTCTCAAGGTCCAGGAGTCCTTCAAGCACGACCCGCAAGTGCAGGTCATGCTGGCCACCGACGCCGCGGGCGAGGGCATCAACCTCCAGCGCGCCCACCTGATGGTCAACTACGACCTGCTGATCGAGGCGATCCGCCACGGCGAGCGGCCCGAGGTCAAGGCCTTCCTCACCACGGTGCTCGACACCACCCTGGACCGCGGTCACCTTCAGAGCCTCATGGAAGAGCGCGTCCTCGCCCACGATGCCATGGACTTGCGCCGCGTCCAGCGCATCCGCGAGGCAATGGAGCGCGCCGACGCCCGACGGCTGCAATCCCACTACATCGAGTCCTTCTTCCACGAGGCGTTCAAGCGGCTCGGCGGCACCGCCAAGCAGCGCGAGCCCCGCCGCTACGAGATCAGCCATGTCCCCGCCCCGGTGCGCAACCGCGACCGCCTCATCGGCTCGTCCCGCTGCTGCCGAGGAAAGAGACCTACAGGATGCGGTCCCAGATCACCCGTGCCGCGGTTTCAGTGCCTGCGAACATCGCGGAGGGATGGACGCGGGAGGGGATGCGGGAAAAGGCGCAGTTCCTGGCGATCGCTCAGGGTTCGCTGGCGGAGACGGAGACCCTGCTGACGCTGTGCGAGGACATCGGTTGGTTTCCCAGACCGGAGACAGCCCGGCTTCGGTGGATTCAAGGGAGCAGGGGCGTCCCGCCCCTGCGTTCGACCATCGAGCACCAGGCCCAGGCCTATGCCATCGCCCAGGTCGTGCCGGAGCACCTGGCCGAGGTGCGGGGCGGCAAGCTCGACCTCATCGCCAAGACCGAGGCGGCGGTCAAGGATCGCCTCACCAAGGAGATCACCTACTGGGACCACCGCGCCGAGGAGTTGAAGCTTCAAGAGTCCGCCGCCAAGCCCAACGCCCGGCTCAACTCCGGCGAAGCGCGTAAACGGGCCGACCTGCTGCAAGGGCGGCTGCAAAAGCGGTTGGAAGACCTGAGGCTTGAGGCTCAACTCTCGCCCCTGCCGCCGGTGGTGCTGGGCGGATTGCTGGTGGTGCCGATGGGACTGATCCGTGCCATGACGCTCAACAAGCCGGACGACTTCATCCTCGCCATCGTCGAGTTCCTGGACGACGACCGGCACCGGGTCCACTACCTGCGCCGCCCCTTCCAGCGGGAGCCGGATTTTGGCGTGACCAGCGTAAACTACGGGTTTGGCGAACTGCTCGCGCGGGCGCAAGCGCCGGGCTGAGCTCCCCCATGCCCCGAGGTGCCCCCAATTCGACGGTGACCGGATCGATTCCGACATGCTGACAACGCTGCGCCTGCAGGGCTTTAAGAACTTCCGCGACGCCACCCTCGCGCTGGGACCCCTGACCCTGTTGGTCGGCACCAACGCGGCCGGCAAGAGCAACGTACGCGATGCCTTTCGCTTCCTCCACGGCGTTGCGCGTGGCTATTCCTTGGCAGAAATTATCGGCGAGAAATGGGGCGAGGGCGGGGTGTTGCAGTGGCGCGGAATTCGGGGTGGGACCCGCGAGGCGACCTTCGCGGGGGTAACCGATTTCTTATTGGAAGTCGACTTTAAGGTTCGCGACTCCGACATGGAAGTAGTAGATTGGTCACGCAGTCTGCATCCGATTGAAGTGGCCGGGACTTATTCAATTAATGTTGAGGTTGGAGATAATGGCAAACCTCCTAAGGTGATCCGTGAGCGGCTGACATTTCGTTTCGGTACAGTCTTCGACTCGCATCCACCCGACGATCCTTTGTCGGCCGCAGACCCTGATCCAGACCACCTGCCGGTACGGTTGATGAAGGGGTCAAGCCAGCGCGGCCCCTATGGCAAGAAGCTCAACTGCTTGAGCTCAAGACCCGCCCTACCGCAGGTCGCAGACAATACATTGGCCAAAGACGCAAGAAACTACGCCAAGCTTGCCCTTGCAGAATTGTCATCCATGCGCTTTCTCGACCTCGACCCGGACGCCCTGCGCCGCCCCTCGCTACCGGGTCAGACCGTCCTGGGCGACAAGGGCGAGAACCTCTCATCCGTCTTGCAGAGTATCTGCACCAAACCCGACCTGAAGACGGCGCTCGCCTCCTGGATCGCCGAACTGACGCCGATGGACGCCACGGATTTCGAGTTTCCGGCCGACCAGCAGGGCCGCATCCTGGTCAGCCTGATCGAGAAGGGCGGCGGGCATATCTCCGCCTACAGCGCCTCCGACGGCACCTTACGCTTCCTGGCCATGATCGCCGCTCTGCTCGGTCCGGAGTCGTCCCGCTTCTATTTCTTCGAGGAGTTGGATAACGGCATCCATCCGGCGCGCCTCCACCTGCTCCTGGGCCTGATCGAGCGTCAGGCCGAGCGCGGCACCGTGCAGATGGTCGCCACCACCCATTCGCCGGACCTGCTTGCGCTGCTTGATCACAAGTCCCTGGAACACGCCTCACTCGTTTACCGACTGCCCGGCAGCAATGAGGGGCGCATCGTTCGGATATTGGACATTCCCGGCGCTGCCGACCTTATCGCAAAGCAGGATCTGGCCAAGCTTCATTCCACTGGCTGGTTGGAAGACGCGGTCTATTTCTCCGCGGACGAGGACGGGGCGGCACCATGAAGGTATTGATTATCCCCGAAGACTTCCGCAAGGATCAGTACATGCTCAAGCCGATCATCGAGGCCATGCTGGCCTATCTCGACCGGCCCCGGAGTAAGGTCAAGGTGCTGACCGATCCGCTGCTCGGCGGAATCGATCAGGCACTCAATCACGAACAGATCAGGAAGATCATCGAACGCTACCGCGGCATGGTCGACCTCTTTCTGCTCTGCGTCGATCGGGACGCCAATGCCTACCGGCGCAAGCGGTTGGACAACATCGAAGAGGCGATGAAGAGCCACCTGCCGTCCGGCAAGGTACTGCTGGCCGAACATGCCTGGCAGGAGATCGAGGTTTGGGTACTCGCCGGGCTGGACCCGCCGCCCGCGTGGTCCTGGCAGGCGATCCGCGCGGAGCCTGATCCCAAGGAAAAATATTTCCAGCCCATAGCCGAACAACGCGGACTCCTCGCCGAACCGGGCGAGGGCCGCAAGACCCTGGGTCTGGGGGCCGCGCAACGGTATGGCCAACGGCTCCGGCAGAAGTGCCCGGATGATATCCTGTCACTTGAAACACGGATCGGTCAGATCATCTGAACCGGATGCGTGTGTACACGCCGGCCGCGATCCTGGAGGACTATCCATGCGCACCCTGACCATTGAGACATCGCACAATGAAGCTCGACAAGATCGACATCACCTATTTCCGCTGCTTCGAGAGCCTCGCGGTTCCACTGCAAGAGGACGTCAATGTCATTGTGGGTGTCAATGGGGCCGGCAAGACTGCCATCTTGGATGCCATTGCCATCGCATTATGGCACCTCGTGGCGGCCAACGGTGGAGGCGGTCCCCGTCAAAGGGCCGTGCAAGGCGTTAGCTTGCGGCCATCCGACTTACATATTCACCCGGATGCCCCTGACGCGATCTCGGGGCGCAGCGATCACGTACTGATCAAAGCGGTCGCGAAGGATTTTTACGGCGTAACCGGCTACCCGGCAAGAACCGAGAACGGTGGGCCACGGTATCTTGAGTGGGAAGAAGACATTCTCTTTAGCCTGCCTAACGGCTTCGCTTACGGAGCCAAGCAATCGGACGGCCTGGCGGATGTCTACGGCTACGTCAAGGCGCTCTGGCAAGAGATCCGGACGTCCGACCCGAAGGCCCTGATCCCGCTTCCTGTCGTCGCCTATTACCGCGCTAACCGACGCCTCTCTGAGATGCCTAATCTTGGGGATATCTTCAGCGTCAGTTTGGAGCGTGATCGTGCGTTCCTCGGCGCACTGAATGCAGGAGCGGATTACCAGGCCATGTGTCAGTGGTTCTATCGCAGAGAGAACCACGAGCTTAGGGAAAAGCTGCAAGTCCGCAACGACCGCGACTATCAGTTCCCGGATCTGAAGGCGGTGCGAGAGGCGGTTGCCGCGACGCTCGAGGATGTGGAGCGCGTCTTTTTCGACGATACGACACTCAAGGTGGCGTTCAGGAATCCGCAGGGTACGCCGAAGGAGCTGGAGTTGGCGCAGTTGAGCGACGGCTATCGTAATCTGTTGGCACTGGTTCTGGATTTCGCTCGGCGCCTCGCCCAGGCGCACCCTTACTGGGAAAATCCGCTAGATGCCCCGGGAATCTTGCTGATCGACGAGATCGAGCTGCATCTGCATCCGCACTGGCAGCAGCAGATTATTCCCAGGCTTCGCGAGGCGTTCAAGAACACGCAGCTCATCGTCACGACACATAGTCCGCAAATCGTGACGACAGTCGGCGCCGAGGGAGTTCATATTCTTCAACAAGGACGTCTACGCCCATGCCCGGCACCAACTTACGGCGCCAGGAGTTCCGATGTTGTGGCCGAAGTGCTGGGGGTTCCCAGCCTGCGACCGCCGAATAACGAGATTGCGGAGAAGATTTCCGAGCTTTTCGCCGTTCTGGATGTAGGAGATCTCAATCGAGCGAGACTGCTCCGTGCTGAATTGGAGAGCTGGGCCAACGGCTTTCCGGAACCGGATTTGGTGCGTGCCGATTTGCTTGTCCGCCGGCTGGAGTCGCGAGCGACGAGAGCGGGTCAATAATTGTGAAGTATGTGCGCAAATCGCCTATAGAGCCCCCGGCTCTGACTGATTACAAGGACAAATTCGCGGGCCAACCTACACAATTGAAATGGGACAAGTTCAAGAAGAACACTGCACGCCGCGATGCGGTGAGAAAGCAGCTACGCGACGATCAGCGCGGCCTTTGCGCTTACTGCGAAAATATAGTGTTCGCGCCGGACGAGTCGGTCGAGCATCTGGTACCGCGATCGGCAGGGTTGATGCACGAGTTGGATTGGAACAATCTGGTCCTGTGTTGTCTTGGCGGCGAGCGGCCGATTTCCGAGGATGTCCCCGATGCAGCAGTGCGATATGACGCGGATGGCTCGCGCTCGTGCGGCCATGCGAAGAAGGGTCATCCGTGCCCGGTCGTTAACCCCCGCTCGCCCCTCCTATCGCGGCGGCTGTTTCGTTTTAGCTCCGAGGATGGCAGTATTCTGTGTGATGAAGCGTCGTGTGCGGCAATCGGACTCGCCATGGACGATGTAGAGACGGCCATCGTGACGTGTGGGTTGCGCGCGGGGCGGCTTAATCGTGCTAGGCTGGCGGTAATCAACGCATTGGAGGAGATGTTGGCGAATGGGGATGCGGAGCGGCAAATCGCTGAGGACATTCTTCCCGCCGACGGATACCTCCCGGCATTCTTCACTACCATCCGCTGGTATCTCGGTCAGGATGCCGAGGACCATCTGCAATCCATCAACTTCGCTGGCTGAGCCCGTGTCGCCGAAACCCAACAAGAAACTGATCGAAGTCGCTCTGCCTCTGGAAGTCATCAACCGGGAGGCAGCCCGCGAGAAATCCATCCGCCACGGCCACCCCGCGACCCTGCACCTGTGGTGGGCGCGGCGACCGCTGGCGGCGGCGCGGGCGGTGATCTTCGCCTCCCTGGTGGACGACCCGTCGGCGCTAGCGGACGAGTTTCCCACGGAGGAGACGCAAGGGCAGGAGCGGCAGCGGCTGTTCCGGTTGATCGAAGAACTGGTCAAATGGGAGAGCACCGCTGATCGGCGGGTACTGGATGCGGCGCAAGCCGAGATTCGGCGCTCATGGGGGCGTTGGTGCCGGGTTTCGGGCGAGGACCCGTCGCGGTTGCCCCCGTTCCATGACCCATTTGCCGGCGGCGGCGCCCTGCCGCTGGAGGCCCAGCGCCTCGGGCTCACGGCCCACGCCAGCGACCTCAACCCGGTGGCGGTGACTATTAACAAGGCTATGATCGAGATTCCTCCCCGATTTGCCGGGCGGGCGTCGGTGCATCCTGATGGGGCGGAGTCCGGCACATCGGGGACGGTCGTTGGTCGGGCGAGCCGGGCCGGGCGCGTCACCGCGCGCGCGGCGGCGCCTGGGACCGGGGATCTTTTCAAGAGAGAATGGACGGGGGCGCAAGGGCTGGCCGAAGACCTGCGCTACTACGGCACCTGGATGCAGGAGGAGGCCAAGCGGCGCATCGGCCATCTGTATCCGCAGGCAGTGCTCCCCGACGGACGCCGGGCCACGGTGATCGCCTGGATCTGGGCGCGCACCGTGGAGAG
>Ga0247837_1000495_pt1 | contig 83237 bp, 53 predicted proteins | sample LaCtaG_2_FD_187115 | JGI IMG/M metagenome (GOLD analysis project Ga0247837, IMG submission 187115) | Freshwater microbial communities from meromictic Lake La Cruz, Castile-La Mancha, Spain - LaCruzMarch2015_14.5m | ecosystem: Environmental > Aquatic > Freshwater > Lake | place: Spain: Castile-La... | reverse complement strand
TTCCCGGTCTGCATCCACTCTGGAAAAGGCTTGCAGCAGGATATCGTGCACTTCGCTCCCCAGCACCTTTTCAGTTATCAAATCTTCGATTTCTTGGAAATGCTCCCTTATCAGTTTCTCCAGGTCAATTCCGCCGTAGTTCGTCCTGAAAGTCTCGACGCAGAACTCAATTCCGAGATGCACTTCTTGTAGCAGCTGCTTGACATCTGTCTCAGCGCTGATTTCCTTGTGCCCATAGGCCTCTTTGAACTCGCAGTGGAAGACTTTGACCATAGCAGCCACAGCGTGGGTTTGTGGACTGGCCAGGTGCAGACTGAAGAACTCTTGGAAGTCCTTGCACTCCAGTTCGCAGAAGTCCAAATGTCGCTCCAGCGTACACATGCTAGCCCTCGGCGAGGCAATTGTGGAAGTGCGCCCAGTGGTATTCAGGTAATCAAACCAAATCGTATTGGATCTCCAGCGCCGGTCTCTGAGGATGTCCCAGCCTCGCAGGAGTCTACGGAGGGATGCAGGCCAGGTCATGTCAGGCAAATACATTTCCAAAGCTTCCAGGTCGCGGTACACAGAGACCCGCCAGTCGGGGTCGGAGGAGCGGGAGTGTAGGAGCACTTGCGCAGAGTGTAGTCGCGTTTGGTCTTTTCCACCACTTGGAAGTACTTCTTTCTGAGTTGGGACGAACTGGAGGGACTGCTGTTGCCCATGATTAGGTCAGACAGTTGTGTCCAAATCTGCAGAATATACATGTATGGGTGTAGTGCGCACCTACCGTGGTTGGGATTTTGCAATTCTTGGCAACATCATCTTTTCCCTGCTGCATTATGAAGTCATACAAGAATAACACCATTTATGTAGATTGTATTTCCTACAAAGACTGCGCAATTCCTCTATGTTAGTACTTATCCTAGAACAGAGACCAAAGCTACCATAAACTTCACTGCTGATAACATCAATCCTCGAGTCATAACAGCTGCTCTATAGCAGTCCCCACCAAGAGAGATACACATGTTTACCTCTAGGACTGGCGCCATATTGGCAATGACATTGCAGCCAGGGTGTTCCTGCCGCTGTTCCTCTCTCAACTGTCCATGCTCCACTCCCCACTTACTCACAAAACTGCGAGATACAAATCCCAGTTTCCCGTTCTCTACAAATGCGCTGCAGGGAGTTTGTTTTCTGGAAAATGGATGGGTAGAGAGGTGAAAATTTTCCCCTTTTTCGGGTCGAATATCTTTATCGAATCTGTGCCTCCGCAACATAGATAAAGCGTGTCGTATGAATCGCAGGGGTTGAAGTTCTCCTTTGACAGTTAACAACTGGACTAAACCTTTATTCGCACTGACCCCAGGAGTGAGAGAGCTACTGGATTATGGGCAAGGAATCGCCTCCACGACCAAACCGAAGCGCCTGCAGGGCTTTGCGCAACTGTCAAATCGCAAGTCAAGCTGCCCTATGAACAAGTTCCCATGTAATGGTACTGAGCCGGCTTCGAGTGTATGGAGAAGTCTGAGGTGAACTTCCCACTCAATGACGAGAAGCGTGAGTGCTGGTCCGAAGTTGGAAGGGAAAGCTTGAATTGGTACAATGAGCCTGACATATGTACGTTGTAGCAGCCTGCAAAAATAGCGAATGAATATGCTCTTCCATTGCCAGATTTAGAGACCACCACTGATAACTGTGAATATGCGCAACTGGAGTCGGCAAGTCACGGTCAGCGCGCGAATGGGCTCGCGCTATGCAATTGCCTTACGAAGAGAAAATGCCACTAAGTGGTGGCGACTACAAGATGGAGGCTAGAGTGATATTGGATAACTCACAAAGTGTTAAGCGAACAGATCTGCTAATTGAAGTGCTGTTGCAGTTGAAAGGATTACTTTGATGAAGTGTAAATTTGTGAATCCCGCCTAAGCGAAGTGTTTGACTTAAACTAAGGAAGTCTCGAGCCTTGATAGAGGTCAAGTGGATACTCACGTTTCCCTTCCTCTGTCACCAGCCTCTTGTAGGCTCAGAGCCAAGTCGGCCTTTTGTAGGGAAAAGGATACAGTACAGCTGTACACCCTAAGGATTACATATCGAAGGGGCCTACTACTGCCAGTAGCACGAGGTAATGAGAACAAGAACAGAAGCCAGAGATGTCTAAGTGCTGAATGCCCGAGTTCCAGATGCTGCATCGTAGCAACTAGGGGATTGCTCGTTAATCTGAGTTCTTACAGACCTATAAGTAAGTAGCTCCTTTATAATCACACAACTGTTTATAGTCAGAGCTGGCTAGAATTTTCTTCCACAAGAAGTGCGGTTTCATAATGAACACTGGGGGCTGGCTCTGTTCCCACTGCAAGGAACGCTCTGCCGAAGCCTTCTGCCTCTGTTCCGAGGACGAAGTGTACGTGTGTGACACCTGCTACTCAGCACACCGCAAGCGCAGTCCTCTGCGCAAACACTCAATGAAGCCCATCGGTACTCTGCCTTACCACAAAGTCCCTGGCTACTATGAACGCCTGAGACAGCGGGATGAAGCCTTTCCCAGGGTCAAACAAAGTCTGCTGGACAACCTGTCTGAACTGGAAACTCTCATTAGCAGCGTGGAAGGGGAAATGGAAGCCATCATTGCAGCTTTCAAGGTGCACTGTGAGGCGGTGCTGGCGGATTTGAGGAGACTGAAAGAAGAACTGAAGGTGGACTTCGAAGCGTCACTAGAGGAAGTGGTCTTAACGCTGCTAGAGGACCAACCAGTGCTGCTTTCCAGGTTCGGTCCGCTGGTCAGACGCTGTCTTGTCTCTGAGGCACAGCCTATCTTTGCAGGCCGCATCATCAGCATTCCGCTTGACCCACAGTCGCTGCTCTCTGTGACCTACTCTGTGACTGAAAACTACACTCACTACCCGTACATTGCAGACACTTCCCTGGCCATCTACCAGATTTCCTCCAAGAACGTGCTGCAGTACCCTCTACCTTCTGCCTGTGGCCAGGGCAGCACCTTCTGTGTGCTCAACTCTGCAGCGGCACTGTATATCGGAGGCCTGGATCCTTCGAGTTACGTTCTGAGTCTGGAGACGGGGGAAAGTCAGAAAGCAGGAGAAATGCCAGTGGCGAAACAAGATGCTGGCATGGTCAGGGCGAAGTCATGTGTGTATGTATTCGGAGGGCATGATGGCTTCGGACCTATGGTCGAGTGTGAGAAATTCAGCATAAAGCAGAGGACCTGGACTTCACTAAGTCCGATGAACCATCCAAGGAGCGAGTTTTGTCCCTGCGTGCATCGCAACGATGTCTACCTCGTCTCCACCTCCAGCCAAGTCCACAGAGCCATGGAAGCCTTCAACCTCTCCTCCGAGCGCTTCCGAGTATTGGAAGTTGCGATTCCCGCGGAAGTGAGTATGCACGTGACCTCTGTGTCGGTTGTTTGCGAAGGCAGCTTGGTGGTGTTGACAGGGGGGAAACAACTGGTGAAGTGGCGGCTGCAGGGCTGGAAGGGGGAGGTGCACACTAGCACACAGGCAGCTTGGAACACCTGTGTGCCGCTAGTTCTGGGCAGCCAAGTGCTTGTGGCGGGGCGCGCTGCCCTGCTCAAGTTCGACCTCGAGACCCAGCAGTTCTGCGAATAGGTCTAAATGCTATCTATTCGTACTACTAGCGCAGTAGTTTGTCCCACTTTGAAAGGAGGTCTTTCAGGGAAATATATACTACTTTGCACCTCCTTGGCAAAATAGTTACCTCGAAGTAAACGAAGGGCGGGAAGGCAGACCTGTCAGCCTCTATATCAGGTGTGACTGGACTGAGACTGCACAACAACTGATGCTAGTCTTTTAGACGCCGTTGTTAAAGACTAGAAGAATTAATTAACATAAACACTCTGATTGGAGGCTATTTCAATCGTTAGTCCCCAAGGATGTTCGCGATAGCTTGGCACTGGAATTCTCAGATGTGCATACCTCAGAGCTATTTCAAAACGCCTCCAGTAGCAAAGTGCTGGATATACTATGGATAAGCTAAGGTCGGGCAGGAATTCGCCTGTGCTGCGGATCGCCAAAAGTCAGCTGGTCCTCCCAGCTCTGTCCCCTGGCAGAAAGTCAGAGAAAGTGCTGTCGCCTCGAGGGGAGGTGAAGCGCCCAGACTTCGGCAACTACAGAGGGTGGAAGACTGACAGGTCCGTCCTCAGTCCTGTACTGCCCTCGCTTTCCTGTCCCACACTTTCCCTCCTACTACACCACTCGCAGTCTGGCTTCACCCACGCAGGCCTGCCACACACTAACCAAGACGCTCTCTTTCTGCATGAGCGCGAGAATTGCTACGTCCTAGGAGTGTGTGATGGACACGGGACCTGGGGACACGAAGTGGCTCAGAGACTAGCTCAACTGCTGCCAGAAGAACTGTATGCGAGGTTGGAAGACAGTGGGCGGAGTCAGAATGAGGTGAGGAATACACTGGAAATGGCAGTGAAAAGGGCAGCCAGTGAGGTGGAGGCGATTGACGTAGATTTGAGTTCGTCTGGCTGCACCTGCACCTGTGTCTTGGTACTGAACCGAGCTATTTACTGTGCAAATGTGGGGGATTCGAGGGCTGTGCTGGGCAGAAAGAGCTGTGGCATATGGAGTGTATGTCACCTGTCGTGGGACCACAAGCCAGAAGACCCAGCAGAGCGGCAGCGCATTCAAGACTGCGGCGGGGAAGTGGCAGCAGGACGTCAGGGCACCATGCGAGTGTACGTAAAGAACGAGGGCTTCCCAGGCCTGGCAATGAGCAGGTCAGTGGGGGACTTGGTAGCCACGACTGTAGGAGTGACCGCTGAGCCAGATGTCAACTTCCTTCGGGTCAGTCCTACAGACAAGTTCATCCTTGTAGCTTCTGACGGACTGTGGGACGTGGTGCCGAGCATCGAAGCCGTGGCTCTGGTCGGGACTTACTTGGACCGAGACCAATCGAGCAAGAGCCTGCAGGCTTTGGTTCATTTAGCGCAGAGCAGGTGGCTCAAGAGAGGAAGGGCAGATGACATTTCGGTGATTCTGGGCTTCATTTCAGCTTAGTGTCAATAGTGATCACATCATTTAGTTGTGTCTATTTACACAGCGAGTGACAAGGCTAGAACTAGTGGGGTAACTCCAGGAGCACTGCAGAGTGTTCCTTCACCAGCTGCTTCCTCAGTCCTTCCCCTCTGGCTAAGAATCTGTCCTTCTCCTCCCTCTCTGCGTTGGCCTTCTGCAGTCGCTGCACGGCCTTTTCGTAACCAGAGGGCTCAGCGAGTCGACGGACTCTCACACTTGCGTGGCGACGAGGGGAGAAAGTCAGTTCCGACCTGCTGTCTTCAAAGTCATGGTCAGGAGGCGGGAGCAGCCGTCGTTCTTCCCGTAGCAAAGTTCCATACTGGCTGAGTATATCGTGTCTCGGAGAAGTCTCAGTCAAAGCTACAGGTGTCGGACTCATACTCTTCATTCTCCTCAGCAGAGGATGAGTTCCTTTCGAGTCGTTGATTTTAGGCGCAAAGGAGCACTCCGAGGCTTCTCGAGAGAGTGCTGCCTGCTCGCGCGAGGCCTTGTGTCTGGCGTGGCGGGTCTGGTACTGTTCCAAAGCAGCCAGAAAGTTAGTGCGAGCAGGACTCATGGCTCTGCTGGCTGGGTCAATGGCAGGCTGGTGAGAGTAGAAGTCCTGGTGGCCATGGTACCTGCTGGCTGAGCCAGTGCGAACTTTGTGCATCATTGCGAATTGAAGCTGGATTCTGCGTGCTTCTTGAGGCTCGCTGCCCTTCTTTCCTACTGCGCTTTCCAGCAGCTCCACTACTCTCTGCATTTCCACCTCCGTGTCTTCTTTCCTGGCAATTGCCGCCCAGCAATTATCCAAAAGCGCTTGGTCTCTGTCATCCGCCAATTCCAACTTCTTCAAGAAAACTGCAAACTGCTCTCGAGTCACTTTGCCAGTTATTTCCATATCCTCACAGACTTTCGCAATTTCCCGATGCATTTGCTTCACCACCAACAACTCACTCCTGCTCCCAGCCACAAACGGAGCACTGGGCGGTGGCCGCGGGACCGCCTTCTTACTGCGATACAAAGCCTCGTGTACATCCCTATCCTCCCTCTTGAGTTTCTGCGCCTTGGGGGAGATGAGTGGGTGGTACGCGTAGGAAATTTCCGGCTGCAGCTCTCTGGTTCTCTTGGGACTGAGGAGTCTTTGCAGGATAGGCGGCCTGTCCCCTTGCTTGCTGAGGAGGTGGCGAGTGCCGGGACTGAGGTGAGGTCTGTTCCTCAGCTCAGCTGCCTCGGTCCTGCTCTGCTGTTCCTCTTTCTCCTTCCTTCGCTTCTCCAGACCTGCCAGTCGCTTCGCTTCCAGATTGGTCTGCGTCTGCAGGAACTCTTCGGGACGCCGTGCAGGACTGCGCATGTGGAGGTTGGGCTGGAAAGTGCAGTCCTTCAGTTCCAACTGTTCCATTTGTCTGCGCTGGAAGGCCACGGCGTTATCTCTCAACTGCTGTTGTAGGTAGAGTTTCTGCACGAAGTTGACTTGCGAGTGCAGGGATTGCTTCCCGTGGTCTGGCTTGGAGTCAAATTTAATGTCGTCTTCGTCCGTAGGGAAGGGTGGAGGAGTGGGCTGGCCAATGTGAACGAAGCGGATGGCTTTGGCAGGTGGAGACGGGGGCGAAAAGGAGTAGTCCGAGGAGGGCTCGGCCTCGTCTACATCTGTGAAGTCTCCAGAGTCAGTGGACATTGTAATGGCTAGGACTACCTGCAGACTTATCTAGCACTTCGTATGGACTAACTTGGTGCCGGACTCTTCGTACTGAGCCTTGGTGATGCACATCTTTTGGAAGGTGGCGAGGGAAGCCAGGATAGACCCGCCTATCCAGACTGAGTACTCACGCTCAGGAGCAGCCACTACCTTGGGACGAGTGCCCACAGGTGCAAGCTGCGTGACTTCCATGCGAAGTCGCTCACTCAGGTTCTTGATGAGTGTTGTGCCGCCCACTAGAGTGATGCTGTTGTACATGTCTCTGCGTATTTCTTGGTCGCACTTCATGATGGACTGGTACACTCGGTGTTGCAGACCGTCGCCCTCCTTGTTGTGCAGTGAGGGTTCGAAGAGTGCTTCCGGGGCGTGGATTCGCTCCGCACTGATCAGAATGGTGCTGGAGTCGGGCAGCTGGTAAGTGGTGTCCACAGAGCCTGAGAAGGGCTCGCGAGAGTCAGGGTTCAGCTCACAAAACTGCTCTTTGATCTTGCGCACCACTTCAATTTCAGGGTGAGTCGTAAAGCTGTACCCTCGCTTGTCTAGCAGCAGTCTCAAGTACTCGGTCACGTCTCCGCCACTCACAGTCACCGTATTGATGGCGTGCACACAGGGGTAGCCTTCGTACACAGGAACCACATGAGTGGCGCCCTCTCCACTGTCTACGACCAGACCAATGGTCTTGCCTTGGCCGTAGAGTCCCAGAGCAGCCTGCACTGCAGTGTAGTAGGCAGGCACTGTGAAGTCTTCGAACATCAGTTCCAAAATCCGCTCCCGGACTTTGGGAGGAGTCTTCGGGGCTTCTGACAGCAGCACTGGGTGTTCCTCGGACGCCACTCTCAGTTCGTTGTAAAACGCATGATGCCACACCTTTTCAATGTCGTCCCAACTCTGGATCTGCCTGCCCACGACCGGCTGTCCTGTGTCCAGCAGTCCCCGCTTGTCCAAAGCCTGTGCCCCCACATAGGCGTCACTCAGGTCCATACCCACCATAATGCCAGGCACGCGGGGCTTCCCTACGAGAGTGCGGAACACACTGCGAGGAGCGTCGTCTCCTGCGAAGCCGCATTTGGTGGTGAGCGTTCCTGTGTCGATGACGATAACTGCCACTTCGTCTGCTTCCACCATATTACACTACAGTGGGAATGAAGCACAGACGCAGCTTTTCCCTCGGACCGAAGTTGGTGATGCAGGGCTCGCGTATGTCCTATACAGGCGCTACGATGGTGGCTCTGGGCGCCTTTTTAGTGTCTTTGGGCCTTGGCGGGTCCCTCTACCAGCCACCCATGCCTTTGTCCCAGACCGACTTGATCGCTGACTACTTGCTCACGCACTTGCACGCAGACTACACGACCCAACAGCGAGCTGCTTTCCGCACCTTTGTGGGTTCTTTGCCATCTAAGTCTCCCTAGCTCTCCATGACTGCCAAACTCTATAGACCTATTGCAGGAGATGTGAACTACTCCATTGAGATGAATAGTACACTACTTGATAAGAGCTTCACTTGCTTGCGAGGACGGATTCTGAGAATTAGTTACAAGGACATAAACTGCTTCTTTCCTGCATTCAGCTGCTGAAGTCTCTACTCTAGTAACTGCTTGGACCTTGACACATTGATATATCACATGGAAACAGGAAAGCTGTGTGAGTGAGGCAGAACATACTGCTCACTGCAAAGCTTATGGAGATAGCAGTGGTGGATTGTAGAGATCCAAGAGACATGCAGCGGGAGTACACAGGGGACGCAGTGGTGTTTTGTGTAGGGAGCGGGATGACGCCAAACCAAGGATTCGAAGTAGTAGGCGAGGACTTGCAAGTGACAACACAGGGAAGTGGACAAGTCCGGTATTGGAAAGTGGTCAAGTCGGAGCTGGAACTAGGGATATTGGTGGGCAAGTGGGCTGCTAACTATCGTGTCTGCGTTTATACGGACAGGGAAACACTTCGGCAAAGTGAGTATCTCAGTGCAATTTCATTTCGTCCTTTATCTACACTAACACCCGAGTCTCCTCCTTCCGACGTTACATCAATGTGGCTGACTGCCCTTAGAATTGATCTATTAACTACGCTCGAAGCCCGCTTTCTGACTCGCAACTCGCTTCGATTTCACTACTCCGCCTCTCTCATGAACATCTTAAAGAACTTGGCGGAAGGCATTTGCGCGACTTACTCGAGGCAGTACCCAGGCTACATGGACTACTTGCCGAGTGCAGAGGAGCTAGCGCAGTGGTGCTACACTGAGTTGAAAAGGCTGGGTGCTGCAGTGGAGCGGGTGGAAGGGGTGGAAGTGAACAGTGTGGAGTGCAGTGAGAAGGATATGAAGGCGTGGCTTGGACAGCAGTACCAGGCTGAAATGTAGGCTAGGCAGAGTTATTGATATGGACCCACCAGGACTGGCGGAAGTGCAGAGCCTGGTGGACTCTCTGATGTCCTTCCTCGAAACTCGCGAGTCCAGCACTCAAGTGAGCAATCCCGACACAGTCCTGCCCGCAGCCCTGCTCCAACTGAGTCTACGAGAAGAAAAGCAGTACCTCCAGGGCGAGTTCCGGGAACTGGGCGAAGTTCTGCACTTCACAGAGGGCAGACTGGTAGTCAAAAGCGTGCCTTCCGCCCCTCTGCTCAACCTGGACTCCAGTGTGTGTGCCGCAGACGGCCTCTTGCTCGGAGTCGTTGATGATGTACTGGGCTCCGTCGAGCATCCCCACTACAGCATTGAGGCCTACCACCGACTCCCAGATGGCTGCACAGTGTTCTACCCGGTGGAAACTGCCAAGTACCTGCAGAACATCTCCAGGAAGCCGGGCACTGATGCCTCGGGACAGCGGGACGAGGAAGCCGCAGTGAGTTCCGACTCAGACGGAGAGCCTGGCCCAGTGCCGCGGTCCTTCCAGATCCTGAAGCGGCCTCCTGCCAGTCTAGACTAGTTAGCAGTGTGCTAGGAAGGCTGTGCCAGTAGGTTCGCTATCGTCAGGTTGATGGATCGGGTTTGGTTGAGTTGCTGTCGTATGGCGGCTTCTGAGGCGCGGGGAACCGCTTCGCGCACTCGCTCAACTGCTTCTTCGATGCCCCTGGGAATTACATGGAAGCCGAAGCTTGCGAACTGCTGGCTTTCATTGTTTTCCAAGAAAACTTGCTTGCAAAGTGGACACTTGCGCTCCCCAGAACTCATCATTAGTCGTCTCAAGCAGTCTCTAGCTGTCCCTTACACGTGATGCACATGTCTGCAGGGCAAACGACTGCATGTACTCTCCCGCAGCGCTTCCCAGCACATGCAGCACCTTTCATCTCCCAGGCTTTCCAGTTCTGCGGAAGTCAGCGGAGGACACCTCTGTAGGAGTAGATTTGTGGAGTGGTGGTAGCCGCGGTAGCGCCAGCCGTCCTCCTGCAGCTTCTGAAAGACTCGGGCCAGCTTGTAAAAGAGGAAGAATTGGATAGGGAAGCCCAGGAAGCTGGTGTAAGTGACTAGGAAGTGGAGCCATTGCAGCAGAGTTACAGCATGTGCAGTCCCCATCAGTACAATTTCCCGTCCAATGGACCTCTTCCTAGTGAGCAAGCCACAGCACTCCAGCACCAGTTCCCAGCCTTCATAGTGCATGATCAGAAGCAAGGACAGGCCAACGCTCCAAAACACCCACCCACTCAGTACCATGAAGCTTCCAGTAAGCACCACCACTGCCCATACCAACGGCTCCACTCGAGCTGCGCTGTCCAGTTCCAGTCTTGTCTGCGCAGCTGATAAACAGACTCGTAGAGATGTGTAGAGCAGCAGTATGCTCGCCCACAGGAGAACCTCGACTGCGTTTAAGTTGTCTTCGCCTAAGATGATGATGAGGGTTTGCAGCACTGCGTTGTCGGCTGTCAGCTTGTGACCGATTGTGGTCATTTCCGTGAGAGTTGCGTTGTGGAGGAAATAGGTGAGGGCTGCATTGGTGGATAGACCGCAGACACTGAGGAAAGTGAGTCCCAGTCCCTACGTGTGCCTTACCACAGTGATCCAGAGACCTGCGGGAGTAGTCATGTAGCGAAGCAGTCGAATCGCTCCCATGTCCCAGGCCACAGGGACTAGGTAGGCCAGCCACAGACACACAGAGAAAGTGCACAGGATTAGACTCACGCGCCACCGACTCACGCTAGTGTAGAAGCCGTGCACAGGACTTTGCATGCTTTTATATAGATGGAAGTGACGTGGAGGCACAGTACTGCTGGACTTTGGTGCCTGCAACCTTTGCTCCTCTATTTACACAACATAGTTGACTCTACCAACCTCCTTTCGTCTTCACCACCAGCGGCAGCTCTTGTCCCTCCTGGAACTTGAAATTGAGGTACTTGGGCAACACACTTTGCTCGTTTTCCCTGTGGTACATCACTACGTTGGCCTTCATCTGCACAGCCAGTCTCTGCGTCTCCCTGCCCTGTGCATAGGGCACTAGCAAGGGCAGCACTTCCGGTCTCTTCAGTCCGGCACAGACCAGCATCAGCGCTGCTACTGCTTGCAAGGAGGGAGGCGCTGTCTGCACGACGATTGACATTTGATTGATGACCAGCAGGATTTCCGCAGTTTGCTGGATGCCGGGTGACAAGCGCAAAGTATCGCACAGATATCCCAGCACATGAATGGGCGTGAGTAAGTGCACTTCGAAGCTAATTGCGTCCAGGACCACCAACTCCATCGCCAGAATATCCAGCGCAGAGAACTTGTGCTTGGCCACGATTTCCACCATGGTCTTCACTCGAAACGGCTCCACTTCCTCATACTTCGACGCTACCAACATACACGTAATCCCTATCAAGTGGACTGAATCGTCCCCGTACTTCACCCCGGACTTGCACAGGAAGTAGTCCATCACCTTCACTGACAAAAAGAAGGTTTCCATGGACATGTGGAAGGCGCAGGTCACTTCCACCATCCAGTCTATCATCTTGGCGCGTACACTTGCACTGATTTGGTGCGTCTCCAGACAGTGGCTGGTGGTCTTTTCGCCCTCGGTGCAAAGGAAGTGAGTGAAGGTGTTAGGCAAAAGGTCGGAGGAATTGGGAGGGTGGGGGAGGAGGACGGAGCGGGAGAGGGGGTGCAGTTTGGGGGCTTTGCGGGTGGTGGGCAGGTTTTCCTGGTTGCGGGACTGGGAGCGGCGGGTGTGACTGCGGCCAAAGACCCTACTCAGCATTACTATAATCCAGTGTATCCGCGCCTGACCCTTTACCTATTTCTGGAGACTGCCGCTCATATACGAGAAGTCCTGGTAGGTCGGGCTGCTGGCTTCAAACCGAGCTTCGTTGGCCACTGAATCCACGGCTGGCATGACTGTAAACTCCTACATGAGTCCTACCGAGTCCACGTACTTAGTGTCAAAAATGCTGTCCAGCGAGGGTATGAAGGGCGGCACTTCCTCCCTTGTCATCATTCGAGCCCAGTTCACGCCACTAAACCAGGGATGTTCCTTTATTTCCTCTGCGTCGCGAGCACTTCCTCCCAGTCTCGCAGCAGGGTCTTTGACGAAGAGCTGCTCCAACAGAGACCTGGCGTTGGCAGAGATGTAGGCAGGGAAGCGGACTTCAGACTGCATAATGTCTTGGAACATCCTCTCCCGGTCTTTCGCGTTGTAGAAGGGAGGCAAGCCTGTCAGCATTTCGAAGATCAGTGCTCCTAGCGACCACCAGTCCACCGCCTTGCCGTGGCCTTGTCTCGCCAGCACCTCTGGAGCTAGGTACTCGGGAGTGCCGCAGAATGTCCGTGCAGAGGCGTTGTCCATGATGTTCTCCTTCGACAAGCCGAAGTCCGTTATCTTCGCATAGCCTTGGCTGTCTATGAGGATGTTCTCAGGCTTCAAGTCGCGATACACCACATTGATACGGTGCAAGTGCTCCAGTGCTAGCACTACACAGGCCGCATAAAACACCGCTCTCGACTCTTCGAACTTCCCAGCTCTGGAGAGGTGGAAGAACAGCTCGCCTCCTGGGCAGTACTCCAGCACGAAGTACAGCTTCTTGGGGTTTTGGAAGGCGTAGCGCAGCTTGACGATGTAGGGGTGGTTCACCTTTTCCAGGATGCTGCGCTCGGTCTTCGTGTGCTCGATTTGGTTTCTGCGGGCGACGTAATCTTTTTTGAGCATTTTCATGGCGAATACTTCCTCACTGTCGTTCTTCTTCACGAGCAGCACTTTGCCGTACGAGCCCTTGCCTATCATCTTCAGCAAGGTGAAGTCCTCCATCGTAACACCGCGTGGCTCCACCATGCTTACAAGACACTATTGAAGCCTTCTGTTGCCAACAATACCTGTACACCTAGCTCGCATTAATTGCTGGCAGACCTGCAGTTCCGGATTTATATAGAGCTATTGATAGCCTAATGTATGCGTAGGGGCCTGTCCGGGACTAGGAGCAGGGTTGTTCCTCTGTCTCCTGGGTCATTGTGAGTTGCGGCAGCAGCCAGTCCTGCACAGGGCAGTTCAGTGCTTCACTGTGCACTGAGTCGAGGTGAGGGTGGATGCTAAGCAGGTCAGTGAGTTTGAAGATAGGGAGACAGCGAATCGGAAGGAAGTGTTTGCGCTTGTGGATAGTGAGTTGGCTGGCCTGTCGGAAGCCAGTTCCGCAGAATTCGCAGATGTAGGGCCGCGCTCCTGTGTGGATGTGCTGGTGCTGGCGGTAGTTCTGTCCTGACGACAGAACTCTACGACAAACTTCACACTCGAACTGGTTGAAATCCGGGTGCTCGTAGACCATGTGTCTGCGACGGTTGTGCTTTGAGGCGTAGGTCCGCACACAGCCGGGGAACCTGCAACTGAACCCTCTGTCCTTCATTAAATTGTTATGATTGCAGCCTCAAGGAGGAAGAGCGGCATGAATGTAAGAATGGGAGATTTAGCTATGTGGCCAGGCCAAGGAGAGGACTGGGCAGTGCAACTAGCAGGCAGTGGCTGGCTGCTCCAAAGCCTATGGAGAAGAAATGCAACTAGACTAATATGACGTAGCACAAGAGGACATTTTCCAAAAGCAGACTTTCAAATGTCCGCTCGCCCAGTCCTCGGCTCACTGCGACTTAACTAAGCCCAATTCTTGCTTTGTGGCTTTAGGATGTAGAACAAGTCCTCCACGCCGGCCTGTGCTGTGTACCGGGTCAGCTTCAAAGTAGTTAAATTGGCTTCTACCCGGCTGTACCCGAAGTCTGCAGAGCGGAAAAGGCTCCACGGCTCTGGCCCTGTGCTAGGGTAGTTCACATCGTCAGGCCTGCAAGTCCCGGCACTGCCCTCCACCACATAAATCGGCGCTTTCGGACTGACGAATAGGTGCGGAGAGGCGAAGGCCGCACTTTGCACGTGGCCTTGGTAAAGGGGAGTGGTTCTTTCATAGGCATGCACATGTCCGTGGAAGTGCAGGTCTAAGTCATACGCTGCTAGCAGGTCTTCATACTCTCTGCGCATGTCTAAGGGCTGGAGTGCGCAGTCCTCCACATTGCTCGTGTCTCTCCACTCCGCTGAGCAGTACATCGGCTTATGTGCGAATGCAATAACCCAGGGTCTCAAGTCCCTAGTGACTCTGGCTTGCTCCAAATCCCGAAGGAGCCAATTCCACTGAGACTTGCGGACATCCCTGCAGCGCTGCTTGGGACAGAACACCTCGGAGCTGTAGACTATCAGGTGCACTGGACCCAGGTTCACGGAGTAGTACAAGTTCTCGTTTTCGGCCTGCGGCATGCGGAAGCGGTGTTTGAAGTGAGTGAAGTTTTGGTGCTTTTCGTGGTTACCCACCACGACCATATAGGGGATTCTGCTGGCGAAAGGCTGCACAGCCCGCATGTACTCGTCCCCTCGGACTCCATTGTCGTACTCCAGGTTATAGGCGATATCCCCTGTATGCACAAACACATCATCCCTCATCTCCTCCGCCTCCCTTATGAGTGCCTGCAGTGTAAGTTTGGACCTGTCACTGCATACACCGAAGTCACCAAACACTAGGAAGGAAGTCTGGTTGAAGGAGCGAGTGGCCTGGGAGTCGTGGGGCGGCCCACGCAGAAACAAAGCAGGGCTGTAGTACTCTTCACTGCCCACTTGGTAGCGATACAGAAGGCCTGGAGTCAGGTCCCGCAGAGTCACAGAGTGGAGATAGCGAGGGATTGGACTGGGGAAGGCCGGCAGGTCGGAGTACACCCACTTCCGCATAGAGCCGGAGACGGGGGAGCACTGAGGGGAACAGAGCAGGACTGTGGAGGTGGCTGTGGGACTGAAAGTCACCCACTGAACTGTGAGTGACTGCGGGGAGTCGCCCAGAGACAGGTGAATTTGCTCAGGAACTTGGCTGTAGACGAGGACAATAACAGTTAAAATCGTCCCAGTCCTCATCCAATATTATCCACCCGCTTCCTGCAGTCCTCCCATTGGGCTAATACAGCCATTAGACTAGGAACGCGCTATATATAATAAATGGCTGAACTGGTGAACTGTCCCTACAACTCCTCTCATCGCATGCTCTCCACCCGACTTTGCTGGCACCTCACCAAGGGCTGTCCCGACCAACGAGCCAAACGGCACCTTTACAGTGTGTGTCCTTTCAATGGTACGCACCATGTCCCGACTCCCACTCTAGCGTCGCATAGCAGTCAGTGTCTGGACAACCCCAATAGACCTGCGAATCAGAGCGATTCTGTCTTTGAAGCGAGTGAGGAGGACTGGGTGGTGGTGAAGCGCACTGTTAAAAGAGACTATTATGGATGCGTCTAAGTACAGTTTAAAACAGCTCTTCACATGCACTCGCATATACGTCCTGCCACTTCCCCGCTGCAGTCTAGAATGCGCAGCCGCTCTGCTGGTCGACTGGCTTGTCTTTCTACTGGAAGACAATGTATGTGTTCGGAAACTGAGTTCTAGGCCGTATAAAGTATGTTGTGGGTATTAGCTTCTGCCTTTGTATGCTATTCCTGGTGTGATTTAGCAAGGAAGTCCAACGGATGACAGAACTACAGATAGTGAGGCTGCGCTTGTAAAAGTCCCATATCGTAGCAGCGACCTCTAATCTCTCTATCTAGTGCACATTATTTTATAGTTTAAAGTAATATACACAAATGAAGCCCGTCGACTTTAAAAGAGAAGTCGAAGCGAAGAAGACCAAAGACATCATGAGCGAAGGAAGGAGAGACCAAGTTGGATGCTAGTGTTGAGCCTCCCGCAGAACTTCCCATCCCGCTCAGTGTATCCGCTTCTGTCGAAGACGCTCAAGAGGAAGCTGTCCAGAACCCGACTTATCAGTCCGTTCTTCCCAATCTGATGAGTCAGAGACCTCAATCCGGCCTCTGGCATCACTGTATCGTCAGCCTCCAGACCCAAGCTCTTGCTCGGGGACTCTTTATCTTGGGAGTGCTTGGAGTTTCGGTAGCAGTTCTTGTGACGGAGTACGTGCTCAATGGAGAAACTTGGTTGCCGGGTTTTTTGCCGTGGGCCTATTCCTCCTTGCGTGGATACGGGCTAGCCGCGAAGTTCCGGAATGGAGATAGGAAAACCAAGGAAACAGTCTTGGGGTGTCCCAAATAGATGTTAGTGCTGGGTAAGCTCGCAATTCCGAGGAAGATTCCTTCCCGCCCACAGTATCTGCTAGTGCTGAAGAGGCCCGAGAGGTCAAGGCTGCATAGAACCCCGACTTCTCAGTCCTTGCTTTGGAATCCGAAGCATCAGAGACCTCGATCCTGCCGGCAGCTACTGCTTCTCCGGATCCCCAGCTCCTGCTCGGAGACAAGGTGGCCGGCTCTTCTTCTTTGCGGTATCTGGAGCTTCAGTAGTGGCTCTTACAGTTGAGTACCTGCTCGTTGTGGAAGAATGGACAAGACTGGCTGGTGGTATCTTGGCAGTAGGCTTGCTTGTCTTGGCTTGGATGCGAGCGAGTTACGCAGTTCCGGAGAGAAGATACTGGGGGCTGAATGTGGTGCTCCTGATGGACTTGTTGATTGGCGTCGCTTTGCTCGTAGCTAACCTTTAGGCTAGACCCTTATCTCCTTTTCAATATGATTCAAATAGGGATATCCAAATTTGCAACTAGTCCTCTTCGGTTAGATGTATGCTCCAGTTCCCTGAAAGGAAGTTGTTACGGTTTCTAGCGAAGTCAACGCCTGGATGAGGACTAGTAGCACCCACAGTCATGCAGACTACGCGCGCAGTTCTCTCAAGCTTGGCACCTAGGAACGCAGAGTAACCCGCTTCGCTGGCATTCCAGATATCGCATGCAGTGTCTCTTTCTTCTCGGCTTCTGATTCTTCTATTACCCTCCTTCGCATTCCACATATGTGATGGGCCCTGAGTGATTGTGCTTGGAAAAGACTTGTATGCAAGTTTTCCCACAGCCGAACACAAGTGCGCTCAGACATCTAGCACTCGCAGACCTGTGCCCTGACGCTTCTCTGCATACAGCATGAGAATATGGGCGGCAGCAAGATCTCATAGGCATACAGTCCTCCACGACTTGTCTCAGCCCATTCGCATCAATTCGAACCTCTTCGGCAAGAAACCTTGCAGATGGTCTCACACTGCTTCTCGTTACCAATATGGCAAATCTACCTAGGTACTATGCAAACTTCACTTCTCAGACTACGAGTGTCGGAAGACCTAACATCATCCGCTTGCTCGATGTCCTCAAGGACTTTGTTTCACGTCTTCGCTGATTTTCGAGCAGGCTACAACCACTGATTCAGAACCTTTTACCCTCTTTTCCGGACTCCGAAGTGCGTAATTTCCAGTGCTATCACTGCTCGGTGGACTTCAGGAGTCAGGAAGCCACGTTCGCTGCAGTATCTTTACTAGGGAAGACAATGTTTGCATTCAGAGGGATGACTTGGGAAAGCAGGCTGTTGGAGTACACCCATTCCCGCATAGCGCCAGGGATGGGGGAGCACTGAGGGGAGCAGAGCAGGACTGTGGAAGTGGCTGTGGGACTGAAAGTACCCCACTGAATTGTGACTGCGGGGAGTCGCCCAGAGACAGGTGAATTTGCTCAGGAACTTGGCTGTAGACGTGCAAGTCGAGTGATTCTGCCTATGAAGCGAGTGAGGAGGACTGGGCGGCGCACTGTTAAAAGTGACTTTTATGATGCGTCTAAGTACAGTTTAGAACTGCTCGTCCCACCCTGCAGGCTCGGGAAAGGAGTTGGTCTCAGTGAGTCCCTCCGCTTGTTCCTCCGCTATCAGTATTTCGCTGAGTCCGTCAGAGCGACGCATGGCTCTGTTCGCTTCCTCGGTAATGTCTCTTACTTTCGCTACGTAGGGCGGCTTCACCTGCCTCAAAATAAGGTTTTCCTATGTGTATCTTACCCAGTCGTAGCCGTGGAACCAGCGGTTATTTTTGATTTTCTCAATGCCGCCTGCTATGCGGGCTGACGGGTTGCGATTGAGCAGGATCTCAATAAGGTTCCTCGCAGGGAAATACTGACTAATCATGCGCGGATAGGCCAGCGGCGCATGCAGCACCTTCTCATAAATCATGTAAGTATCCTCCTCCTCCTCTCCAAAGGGCACCTGTCCGCACAGGAACTCATACAGCATGATGCCCACACTCCAGTAATCCGCAGAGATGCCGTAGCCCTTGCCTGTGAGCACCTCAGGGGCTGTGTAGTGCGGAGTACCCACTGTGGTGAAAGTGCGGCCCTGAGTTACCATCTTCGCTGTGCCGAAGTCGATCAACTTGGGGTAGCCGAAACTGTCCACCATTATGTTTTCCGGCTTTAAGTCTCGGTAGATGATGTCTCGCTCGTGCAGGTGCTCGAGAATCAGCACCAAACAACTCGTGTAGAACTTGGCGTCTGAGTCCTGCAGCAGCCCCAGAACTCGGATCACATCGAACAGGTCCTGTCCGTGGACATATTCCAGCAGGAAGTACACTCTATCGCTGTCCTTAAACGTCTTTATGAGTTTCATGATGAAAGTGTGGTCCAGTTGAAGCAGCAACTGGCGCTCGAGGATCAAGTTAGAACTCAGGTCATACATGCGCACTTTCTGCCTAGTGACGCTTTTTAGTGCGTAGAGTGTGCCTTTGGCAGCGTGCACACTTAGCGTCACGTTTCCAAACATGCCCTTCCCCAACTGTCGTACAAACTTCAGCTCTTCCAGACGGATGCTGTCGTCTTGCAGGTTGATGCGGGCTATTAGTTGCTTGCGGATAGTGTCGTCGATGACCTTATTGAAGGCGTTTTTCCGCAAAATCCAGCAGGAAACCGGTCCCTGCGCCACCACTGAAGCAGTCCTCGGCTCCGCGAACAGAATCGACCGCTCCCCGAAGTAGTCATGCTTATTAATCATCCTCAGCACCACCCCGTCCTTCTCAATCTGCACTTTCCCCGATTTGATGATGAAAAAGGCGCTGCCCTCTTCGTTCTGCCGCACAATGTACTCGTCTGAGGCGAAGGACTGCGTTTCCAGTGCCCCGAGCAGCTGGGTGAACTTGTCCTTGGAGAAGGTTTTGAAGATTTGCACACGTTTGAGGACGGAAAGGGCTTCGTTCATTGCGAAGATGGAGGACAGCTTGCCGCCCAGCTGGGACTCGAGCTGTTCCAAGGAGATGTAGGAGACGTCTGTGGCCTCCCCTGCCTGAACATCCAGCGTGACCTGGCTTTCCGTGCCCGTGAACAGCTCCGTCTCCCCGAAACTGTCCAGCTTCTCCGCCACCACTTCCGTGCCTCTGACTAAGTTGCCTTTGAGCACCATCCACACCCCTTTCCCCAAGGTAATTCCCCCTTCAATGACCACCGCCCCAGGCTGGTAGTCCCTCACTTCCAACTTCCCTATCAAGTTTTCCTTCTGATCCCTCGTCAACTTGCTCAAGTTCTCGCTCTTATCCAGCATGATTCTCATGGTGTTCCGGTAAATCACCTGCTGCAGGGAGTCGCCCAACACCTCATTGAGCTGGTCTCTGCCGATGGAGAAGACCTTGACAGTGTCCACAGCAGTGACTGTGGCAGTGCGGACAGTGTTGTAGAGCAGGGCTTGCTCCCCGAAGAAGTCGCCTTTGGTGAGTTTGCGCTGTTCCAGGCCTTTGATAGTGCAGGAAACTGTGCCTTCTTTTATTATGTACAGCAGGTCGCCGGACTCGCCTTCCACTACGATCCGCTTGCCCGGGCCGAACTTCTGAGGGTTCAAAACGTTCATGAGTGCTTCTTTCTGCAGGGAAGTGAGGACTTTGAGCACTCCCACACTGTCAATGAAGGCCTGGTTCTCCTGGTAGTTCTTCGCATTCACCGACTCCACCGCCTCTCTGAAGCTCTTCCGCTCCAGCCCCCACAGCGTGCAGCGCTCCATAGTCCGCACAGTCGCTGCTCTCTTGGTGTTATGCAGCAGTGCCTGCTCCCCAAAGCTTTCCCCCGGCTTGATGATGTTCACCCTCGTGTCATTCACCATCACTTCCAAACTCCCACTCGACACAACGAACAGATTAGTCGCAGACTCGCCCACTTCATACACGACTTCATTAGGTCCCAAGAGGTAGTGCTTCATCTTGTCGATGATCACTTCCTTCACGTCCTCCGTCAGTTCGGAGAGGACGGAGTGCTTTTGAAGGGCGATGGAGATCATTTGTTGCTCCCAACTGGTTTTTGGCTTGCTGGTCACTTTGGCGCTGGGGGCTTCCTGGGCGTGGCTGACGACTTTCCGACTTTGTCCCTTTTTCTTCCCTGTCTTCCTAGCGCCTTCAGCGGCTCCGCCCACACTGCCTTCCTCCGCAGGCTTGGAAGGCGGACTTGTGGAGGGTGGAGTCTTCACAGGCGCTAGGTTAACTTTGGACAGCGCCTCTGCAATGGTCTCCCCTGTGGCCGTAGGCGTCACTTTCTTCTTGGAACCCACACAACCCATTATATCCCAGCCAGACGTCACGAGGGAAACCGTTTTGGGAGACTAGCAGACATAGAGAGGTGAGAATTAGTAGGGAAGCAGAGGGCTTGGGTAGAAATTTGGCTGTGGAAAATCCTGAAGAAGCGAGATTTTCTGCATTTGATAGCAATAAACAGCCTCCGACAGCTATCAAGAACCCAGTAGACTGAGAAATCGCCTTTTAAGCGATTAGAGGGCGAATTCGGCAGTGAGTCCTCGACTTTAACAGGACTTTGAGACTAGAAGCAGATTGCGGCCACTTGGTAACTGGGGAAGTTGAGGGCCATGGTACTATTTTGTACGAGAAAATAGGTGGAAAAGATAAGATAAAGCTCAGCGAACTCTGCAGTTTCGCCCCTGTCCCTACACTTTCCAGGGGCTTCCAGACCCTTGGGCCCTAACAGCAGTTCAGTAAGTGCCTCAATTGGCCCAATTTCCCATTATCCACTCACTCCCTACAAAGTCTCCACTCCCTTCCCCCGTTCTAAGCCCTTAGTTTAGTCCCCACAGTCTCTGGACTGTTGGTTCCAGGCCTCCTAAAGGCTTATAATAGAATGGCTGGCAAGCGCCCTGCTAAGCACGTGCCCGAGTTCATTCAAGTACTTTCTATCCAGATTGGTGACACTGTCACTATCAGCACTCGTGTGTGTACGAGGGAGCCTGAGCCCCCCGCCGAGTCTGTCGCTGTGCTGGAAGCCCCTGAAGTCCCTGCTGAGACAGCACTGCCTGAAGAGTCTGTGGAGGAGCCTGCTGGGGAGGAGCAGCAGGCAGATAGTGAGGTGAAGCCGGAGGCCAGTGGGGAGGAACCGGCCGAGCCTAAGGTCATGCTGAACCAAGAAATACAGACTGAGGAAGTGAAGTCTGAAGAGGCGGAAGTGATTGACTCTGACCACCAACAGTGCTTCCTAACAGCCGCCCGGAAGTCCAAAACTGACCTTTACGGCCTCCTGCAGAGTGACATTTACATGGTGGAGCACTCCAACGTCATGCGCTTCCAGATCGAGTCAGCCGACCTGCTGCTCACCCAGTTCTCCCGGGAAGAGACAGAAGACGTGAAGGAAGTGAAGATTGAGGCCACCAAGCAGATCCGAGAGAAGAGCAAAGGAGCTAAGTTGGAGTGCGGCGTGCCCTTTGCCTTGAGGAACGTGGAGTATGACATGTACTTGGCGCTGGACACTGAAAACGCATCAAAGGGAGAAGTGAAGCTGACGCTCAGTACCAAGCTGGTGGCCGAGGCGCTGTTCGTGATGAAGGGATCTGCACTGGTGTCAGGCCTCAGCACCTATATGGAGTACAACTTGCCCGGCATTCTACTGACCGCCCACAACTACTCCCTTGCAGCTACCAACACGAACTCTCAGTTCTGGTCCATCGCTGCCAAGGACAAGCCAATTCCCTGGACTTTCCACAAGTACGAAGACGCCAATGTCTCTGACTCGTATGTGCGCTACATGACCCCTGTGCGTCTGAAGGTGAAGAACTCCAACTACTACCTGAGCACCAAGTCCTTGGAAGTCGCGTACGGCAGCATTGTGGACAACCCCGCTGCTCTCACTACCGACCCTGACAACATTGCTTGCTACTTCCTGCTCGTGCAGGCCAACTTCAAGGGTGGGTACGTGGAGTGGAACCAGCCTTTCTACCTGCGCCACGCTGTGAACGCCAACTTCTTCGACTACGACGCAGACGCAAAGAAACTCGGGTATAACGACGTATGTACCGAGCGCTTCCAAGTACTCCTCAAGACTTCCAAAGCCAGTTCTCCCAATGTCCGCTTTAACCTCCCTGTGGCTCTTTGGACCTACAAAAAGGAGAGCAAAGGCGACCCCATAGACAAGGACAAGTTGCAGCCTCTCAGTGTCTCAGAGCCCAATTCTTCCGACCAGGCGCTGTCCTTGGCCGCAACGTTTGATAGCAAATACGTCACTGACGACATCTGCGGTACCGTCTGTGTTAGCGAAGGCTCTGGGGAGTTGTTTGAAATCCAGCCTGTGGCCTACGAGGACACTTTGCCTTACCGCGGACTCAACATCATGCTCACTGTCATTGCGAGTATTCGAAAGTGCTTCAGAAGCATCAGTCAAGATGATATTGCTCGCATCCAAGAAGGAGACAGAGACCTATACACTGAAGCTTGTGCAGACCTACTGGTAAACCTACAAGAGGTGACGGAAAACCTAGCAGCGTCAGTGAAGCAGCTGCAAGGAGAAATCAAAGCCCCAAATATTAGTATGGCTGAAGTCGTGATTAAGCAGAAAATCATGATGCAGGCCAATGTGCCCACTGAGTTGGTCCTAATGCTGCTCAAGCTCTCCTCTGTGATGGGAGCGAAGTGGAAGAGGGACAACCTCATTAAAGATGAAGAAGAAGCCTCGTACGGCTCGGATGGCATTGGATCTGAGGAGAATTATGAGGAGTACGATGAGGAGGAGGAAGAGGGCAGTGCGCCGGCTGAGTCTGAGGAAGGCGGCTCTCAGAGAAGCCAAGGAGAGCCAGAGGAGCAGCCCGACTTTCAACCATCGGAAGAGGAAGGCTCCCAGCCAAGCGAAGGAATCAGCGAAGTCGAAGAAGCAAAGAACTCCGGACCAAACAGTGAACAAGCCAGCGAAGCTCCTGAACTCGACGAAGACACCCTCAACAGAGTCACAGACCTGCTGAACTCCCTCAGCGAACCCTCCTACCAAATCTTCAAACGAACTCTGGACTTCATCCTGGAGTGCATCAAGTCCTTCGCTCCGGGCTGCAAGAAAATGCTGTCTGTGGAGAAGCAACTCTTCGAAATGTTCGAGTTCGGTCGAGAAAGTGTGGGGCGGATTTTCGCAGAAGTGTTCACCTACGCCTTCCCCACTGGTATTGACAGGGATGAGTATCTGCAAACTGTTTGTGGGCACTTCACATCCAGTGTGTCGAAGGACAACATCGAGGAGCAGCTCATATACGCGAGAATGCTGAACAAGCTGATGATCGGGGATTCCTTGGAAGGGAAGGTGTTCGCTCAGTACACGTTTGACAGGTACACGTCCGAGTTAAAGCCTGAAAACGCCAATTTCCGCTTCTTAGAGCGCAACAAGAAGTTCTACGTGCACTTCCTACTATGCGAAGCCAACACCTTCGAAACAAACAACCCCGCCTTGGCAGGGCTGGAAAAGGTCACCGAGGGCGACTTCACCTACTACTTGCTTGCAGGGATGGACGCCAAATACGTGGAGTTCGTCGAAAACTTCCTCTACCTGCACAGTGGATTTAACTCCCGGAGACTGCCGGATGTGCTGGCGCAGACGTTTGGAGTGACGAGTGGCATGATGCAGCGAATGGTGGTGTCGCTGGACACTCCTATTTCCCTGCGCATAGCCGCTATCTACACCTTCTCCTCAATCCTCACAAATCAGCTGAAAACTGAAGAGGAGAAATTGATCGTGAACCTAAAGGCGCCAGTAATCGCCCCACCAGTGAAGTCTCTGCCCCTGGATTTGGCAGTGGAGGGCGCTAGCAGCGATATCAAGGAAGCCATTCGCTTGACTCTCACCCTGGCCCAGCCCACTGAGTCTTTCTTCACTCCCAGACCCGCTCCAGCTGAAAAGGCGGATAAAGAGGCGGAGGATAAGGCAGAGGTTCAGAGCAATTTGGACAAAGTGAGGCTGATTTCGGGACTGTTTGGAGTGTCCTTGGCACTTATTCGCCTGGGGAAGGTTGAGCAGCCCTATATATACGAAATGATGAACATCGTGAAAGTCGGGCTGCAACTGGTGTCTCCGAAAGAAAAAAATGAGGCTGACAAGACGCCGCAGTACTGGTTCCCCCTAGCGACAAGAGCAGTGCTGGACAAGGCTCTCAAGAACTTCGAGGCCAAAACAGCCATTGAGGAGCTCTACGACTGCTTATTGCAGACTATCAACGCCACTGTGGACTTTTCTCTCCGGCTCCACTTGCCCAAGTACCCGCTGGCTATCAAGAGCGCCTACGACCGCTTCATGCAGAGTGGATTGCCTCTGGAAGAGCCGGAAATACTGTCATTGTTCGAAAATGATATCGTCCCGTCCTCTCGCAGCATCTTCCTCGAGTCCTCCCTCTTCCCCACCTTCGTGAAAGACCACACCGTGCCCCCTGCAGCCCCCACCACTCCCCTGCTCAGCGACACCCAGTCCAGCCTAGTGGCGTACTACGGACTGGACCACTGCACTTTGACCACTGAGGAAACCCTGCTAAGTGTGATGACGGGCTTGCTGGTCAATGCCATGCCGCTGGGACTCAAGTTCGACCAGTTGTTGGTGGAGGGCATCATGAAGGCACTCAAGACTAGGAAGGCCGCAGCTGCCAAAATGTCGGAGTTCCTGTTTGTGGAGGAGGATGGAAAGCTGATAGAGCTGAGAGCGAAATGCGACTTCACGCAAATAAACGATTTACTGGAGGAATTGACGGAAAATGACATCGAAAGAGTACGGAAGTTGATATACATTTTGCTGGACAATCCGCTGGTTTGTGGGTCGAAGTTGCTGGCGAATTTCGACTATCGCTACGCTGCGCAGTCCTACATGAACCTCAACCCTGAAAACATCCAGCTAGTTTGCTACTTACTGGACCGTGTGGACAAGGCAGACAAGGAAAATGAGGACGATATAGACCGACGGCAGCTCTGCTTCGTTGGCAGATGTGCAGCACTCCGCTTCCTCACCAACTTCATATCCAACAACAGTGCCTGCAAACAGACACTGCTGAAGTACCTGCGGCCTTCCCACCTCACTCACCTCATACCTGAGGTAGCGGACTTGATCCGAGAACTCTTCGATTTCGACTTTCTGTCCTCTGAAAGCACAAGGATTGTGTTCACAGCGCTTATGCAGGAGTTCAAGAAACCGGGGCCTACGGCCTACTACGCTCTCTACTACTTGAAGTCCATACTCTACGACCGCTCTGGGAAGTTCAAAACCTCAGTGCAGAACTTGATCATTGAAATCTTAGGACAGGACTTCGAGAAACTCATCAAGAAGATGATCAGTGTAAGTGGCGACTTTGAAGAGAAAGGGGAGGAAGGGGCAGGGGAGGCAGGGAAGGAAGGGGAGGCAGGGGAGGCAGGAGAGGAAGGGGAGGAAGAGGAGGCAGAGAAGCAGGAAGCACAGGAAGAGGAGGGCTCAGGCGAGGAAGAAGACCAAGAGGAACAAGGGGAAGAAGGAGAGCCAGTGGCACAAGCAGCAGAGTCCGCCCCTAGTGAAGAGGAAGGCCAGGGCAGTGCGGAGTCCGCCCAGGATAGCAAGACCCTTCAAGACGGCGACTACTTCTACATTGAGTTCTGTCTAATGCTGCTCGGCCACTGTTCTGTGGGCAACGACATAGTGCAGGGACACATCCGCACTTTAAACCTACTCACTTACATGGAGGAAATCTTGAAGGCCAATAAGGAGAAGTATGGACTGGCGAGCAGTGTGTTGCAGGTCATTAATGCGGCCTATGCAGGCACCGCACTGGGTGAAGAAGACGCCAAATACCTGGAAACCGCTCTCGCAATTGTACTGGATATGACTGAGGAAGTGCTCAAGAATGAGTCAGGTCTGATAGATGTGATAACTTCCAACTACTACGCCATGATCCCCAGCAGAGGCATGGTCCCGCTCTCCTGCACTTTCAGCAACATCCTGCCCGAGCAGATGGAAGCCCTCAAACAGCTCCAATTCCTGCTAAACGGCTCTGCACGAGACATCCCCTCTGGCATTGTAGTGGCTTTCCCTGCAGCTTTGACGATACTGCAGAAATCCGAAAGAGACGTTTCCCAGCTGAAAATGCGGTTTTTGGAGTTATTGCCGAGAATTGGGGATTTGTTTGAGAGGGTAGCGGATGAGGAGCAAACCTTTGACTTAGGTCTATGCAGGACGAAGCTGAAAGCTGCTAGGATGGAGGACGAAATGGCTGCCGCCCTCTTGACCAGCGGCTCCCGAGCCCTCAACCAAATGTCCGGACTGTCCAGTCTGCTGAAGTCCCGCCCCAGCTTCATCAGCCCGCTTTCCCAACTCTACGACGCTATTCGCACCCACTGTTCCTTCTTCCATGACATTGAAACAGACATGGCCCACAGACTAGTGGAAATGTGCACTGCCAAAAAGCTGACCAGAGCCTGCAGATGTATCAAGAAACTGATGTGCAGAATTCCCATTCGTCCGTTTTTCGACGCCGCAGCCAACTTTAGCAGTGATTTAAAGGACGAGGAAATGCGGGGGAAAGCACTTAAAACATTCATTCAGTCAGGGATAATTACTGACTCAATTGTTAAGCTTCTCGACGACAAACGCATAACGTCCGACAGATCCATACTGAACTTCCTGAACAGTATTTTGAAAGACCAGTCTTCAGAGCTGATAATCGCCATCAAGGACCAACTGGTGAAGCAGCTCCTGGACAAAGACCTGCTGGCCACTATTGTCCGAGAGTTCAGTGATTCTATCAAAATCATCACCGCCACGACGGACGTCAACTTGCCTGTGTCTTCCTACATGCCGCTGCTGGCCAGGTTCGACTACAAGACTTACGGCCAAGACTCTCGCAGAGCTGCACTCATCGAGCAATTAAGCTGTCTGATTTCCTCCTATTTGACCTTGTTGCAGCGACTTTGTGACGGGTGCAACTTGGAAATGCAGAACTACGTGAGGTCGCAGGGCGACTCCGAAGGAATAGACGTGGTGAAGCTAGTGGCGGACTACCTGTGCACCATCTTATCCCTAGTGAAGGGCAGTCTGTTCGAGTCTAGCTTGCGTGGCTATGTGGAGCAAAGTGTAAACGCACTGATTGAGTTCGCAACTGGGCCCTGCACTCCTAATCAAAACATGATTGGACGGTACGTGCCTCTGTACATTGCACTAAACAAGCTTTTCGAAGCGCCGCCTAGCCTCTACTATAGCTGGGAAATCGGCAGTGAGAAGGTCGACTTCGACTACTACACTTCTCTGCGAGCCGCAGGGATAAAGATGCTGTTAGTGCTGTTGGAAGGCAGTCCCTCCCTCGAGGTCGTAAAGTGCATGGACAAGTTCCTGCTGAAAGACCAGCTGCTGGACAACATCAAGAGAGTGTACAGTGCGTACGGACAGAAGTACCGCACTCAGATCACGACTGAGGACCCGAGTGTCGAGCCGATTCTGGCGCTCGTCAAAAACGCCATGAACGAGGCTTGCTTCCTGGTGACGCTGCTCAGCAAGAATGAGGACCAAAAACTAAACGAAATCGTTCGCGATGTCGAAGACTTGAACGCGTTCAAAGAGTTCTACATGCCCTACATCGGATATGTGGAAATCGACAAGCCCGCAGAGGGCTCCGACCTGCCAGCCAGCGCCAACATCAGAGACATTTACTTCGTCGTTCCCTTCAAGTGCAAGTTCCTGCCCTATGAAACTGCCAAAGCGCTCGTCGTCGACGCAAACCATGACTCTCACCAGGACCTGGTGGAGGGCTTGTTGAAGGCTGCGAAGCCCTGCAAGGAGGAAATGGAGTATCACCAAGCCATTGCGAGGGACCCGAAAAACGAGTATATATTGTCTCAGTGGCGGAATTTCAAAGTAGCGTCTTTAGTGCTGGTGTTCCTGACCAACCTGATGCTGCTTGTTGCCAGTGAGCCGGAGTACTACATGCACTTCGTATGGGACTCCTGGATCAGCTACATTGCCGTGCTTCTATTCGGTATCGGACAAATCGTGCTCTACACCGCAGGCACAGTCTTCTATGTGTTGGATGCTAAGCCCACACTGCTGGCTGAGGAGGAAGACGAAGGCATTTCGATGGAGGACTTGGCAGTGCAGACGGATAGGGATGACCAGGAGCAAAAGTACAAGGAAGCGCTGTCTAGGGCGGAGGACACGCAGCAAGCGCCTGCGGCTCAGTGGCCCAAGTTGGTCCTGGCAGTCAAGTTGGACATTTTCTACTTGCTCGTGTCCCTAGTGGCCATCCCCTTCCCTATGTTCTACCCCATGCTCCTCTTCCAAATCTTCGCCCACGTCCCCGAGCTCCGCACAGTCCTGCAGGCCATCACTCAGAACAAGGTCCAGCTGCTCTACACCGGCATCTTCGGACTTATCGTGCTTTTCTGCATGACCATTATCTGCTTCGTGCACTACCGAGACTCTTTCGTGCTCACAGACAATGATATGACCTGTGACGGCATGCTGGAGTGCTATTTAAGCGTTGTTAACCAGGGCTTGAGGGCAGGCGGGGGACTGGGGGATGTGTTGGGTGCACCGGAGAAGGAGGGGTGGGGCTTTTGGACCAGGATGGCCTTCGACTTTCTCTTCTTTATCGCGATTTCCGTCATTTTATTGCAAATCATATTCGGTATCATTCTCGACGCCTTCGGAGACATGCGCGACAAGCGTGGAGACTTGCTGGAAGACATCAACAGTGTCTGTTTCGTATGCGGAAAAGGCCGCAGCGACCTGGAACTCTACGGCAAGGGCTGGACGTACCACTTCCAAAACGAGCACTCGCCCTATGCTTATCTGTCTTTCTTCATTTACTTACTGGATAAGGACACTTCGGACTGTAGTGGAGTGGAGAAGTTCGCGAAGGAGAAGTTGGTGAAGATCGATACGACTTTCTTGCCGTCAACTAGCAAGTTGTTGGCGCTGCGAACTAGCGAGTAGGTTAAGCTAGGCTAGTAGCCGCTGGGTAGTGTTGCCAATCCAGAAAGTTTAACACTTCCGTCCTTGTTAGCTCAGGCAGCCAAGCCTCCTATAGTGCAGAGACGTAGTTCCGTCTGCTGTCCAGCCACAGGGAAAAGGAGTGGAAGTGTTGTGACTTACTAGCGGCATAGTAGCTATGGAGGCTCTGCGGATGATAGTCTCTGGGAAGAAAAGACGCCTAATCACCGAGGAGTACAACCTGGACCTGAGCTACATCACTCCCCGGCTGATCGCTATGAGTTTCCCAGGCGAAGGACTCGAGAAGCTATTCCGCAACTCAGGGGACTCAGTGGCCCAGTACCTAAATGAGCACCACCCCAGCAGCTACCGCAGCTTCAACCTTTCCGGAGTCCGCTACAATTACGACAAATTCGCTAATAGTGTGGTGGACTTCCCTTGGCCCGACCACCACGCCCCGCCCTTGGACCTGCTCTTCAGAGCCTGTGCGGAAATGAGTGATTGGCTGCTTAGGGACTTGGACAATGTGGCGGTTGTGCACTGCAAGGCGGGTAAAGGACGCACGGGCACGCTTATTTGCTGCTACTTGCTCTTCTCGGGCAGAGTGGGCACCCCGGAAGAGGCTTTGAAGATATACAGAGTGAAGAGGTTTTCGGAGGGTGGGGGAGTCACGCAGCCCTCGCAAAAGCGCTATATTGACTACTTCGCCAAGGTACTGCTCGGGACAGTCCGCCGTCCTTTGCGAGTGCTCCTGAGCAAGCTGATTCTCAAAACCGCGCCCCACATCTCCTCCGACAGCAGCCGCCCCTACCTCGAGGTCTACACCGGGCCAGTCCTGGTCTTTTCCTCCAAAGCAGGCTCTAGAGACCAGCAGCCCCTCTGCTCCGACAACTGGGAAGAAGACCGCATGCACTACATCCTGATTCCCAACGGACTCCTGCTGGCTGGGGACGTACTGTGCAAATTGTACCACTGGGGAGTATTCGGATCCACCAAAATATGCAGATTTGGCTTCCACACTTCCTTTTTGCCGGAAGGCAAGGTGCTACCCTTCCCCAAGGAGGAGCTGGACCCTGACTCTTTCTGTAGGAGTTCGAAAGTGGCGGATTCCTTTGAGGTGTTCCTGGTGTTCCAAGACTGCTGCGACTGCTCTATGGACATGGAAGTGGCGGACAGGTGTCCACTGTGCAGGACGGAGTTGAGACTCGAGGCAGAGAAATGGCAGGAAATCGGACTTGTCCTGGAGTCCGCAGGAGTGAGGAACAAGGAGACCGGGTCTCGATCTCTCTTCGGAGCAGCAACTGACGACCTAGAATCAGTCCTCGCACTCGAAGAAGCCAGGCGTAAGGACCGCTAGTGCTATATCTGATAAATGAACTCCCCCCAAGCTTCCATCGAAGCAGTAGTCCGGCAGACCTACTACAACCCCCAGCAAAAGCAGTTCCTCGCCGCAGAACTGCTGTACCTAGTGCCGATGTACCATCTCAATGTGGTCAACCTGCAGCTACGTAGTTTCTAGACAGAGGACCAGGGCAGGTCGGTGCCAGGCCTGGCTGTGCGCGGCACTATACCAGCGCAGTACCGTGGGGCTGCTTTCAATGTGCCTATTCAAATTGTGTACTATGAGGGGTATCCGGTACGTCCGCCTGTGGTGCAGGTGACGCCCACGCCTGACATGGTGATAAAGGCCAATCAGTTTGTGAGGGAAGACGGACTCGTCAGTTCGGACCTTCTCAAGCGTTGGTCAGTTCAGTGCAACTCCAAGCTGCTCATTGAAGACCTGATAGCTGCTTTTTCCTTCAAAATGCCGGTATTCGCCAGAACGTCCGCAGGCAATAATAACCCACCTGCAGTCATTAACCGACCCCAGCAGTTCGTACAGTCGCCCCAAAGCACAAATCTCGCAGTTCCTCTGAGAGAGCAGTATGAAACCAAGGCTTCCGAGCTTATCAGCGAGTTAGAAGTCTTGGCCAAGGACCGAGTGGCGCTGATGAACAGTGCTGATAGTGTGAAACAGGTGAAAAGCATGCTGAGAGAGGAGCAATATCAAGCGAATAGTCGATATTCGGCCTTAGAGCAAGCCAAAAACGCCACTTTTCAGTGGGTTTCGGCCAATTCCGCAGTGGAGGCAGCCACTATGCCCCTCAACCAGCTCCTTCCTGCTGAGAACCTGGCTTCCGCGAGTCTGTTGCAGTCTTTAGCCTGCGAACAGGCCTACGAAGAGACCGCCAACGCCCTAGTGGAAGGCTTCGGCCTGAGTCGTTGCAGCACCGAAGTCTTCATTCGCGCCCTCAAAGGGCTCTACAGGGACCTGTTCCTAGAGCTGCAGAGGAAGACCAAGGCAGTGCAGCAGCTTACAGGCAGGTAGTTAGGTAGACACGCCCTATAGGAATGGACGGCTGGAAGCCATAATATGGAACTGTGATGACGCCTTTGACCCTGATTCTTGAGGGTTCTCTAGAATTGCCCTGAACTGCATATCTGTCACTTCCTATAGCTGCGGAAGACTGGAATTAGTCTAGAAAGTCAGTACTCAGGCCTAGTTCCCTGAGTTCGACCTTTCCTATGCTCGACATCCCTGTAGAGTAGTCTGTACAGCCACGGAAAAGCGGATTTAGGCAGGCAAACTGCATAAAAAGTCGCTTTTCCGCACCTAAGTCAGTTTTTAGGTGAGATTGGCTGTAATTTCGTTATTTCCCCTAATCTATACGTTTGTTCCCAAATTCCACTCCAATTTGCCAGATTTCGTTCATTTCCCCCTTTTCCTCGCGATTCTCTTAGAAATGACTTTTATCTGCTTTTATGTTGAGTGCTTCCCAAAGCTGCTTTTAGTGCAAACCCCGCGAGCAGCCTTAATTTGTACCAAAAACTCCACAAATCTCCCTTATTTCCTTCGAAAGAGAAGAAAAAGCCGCCAAATTTGGAGAACTCTCCCAGATTTACAATGCAATTTCCCGACATTCAAGAAGTGCGCAGTGACACCCTATCCTCAGAGTCCACCACTCCCTACCTCCCTCACTCCTCTGCAGCAGTGCAGACAGGCCTACTAGAGCCGCAGCCAGGCCAGACAGTGGGCAAGGATGGGGCTTACAGCCTCAGGAACCTGTCGACTGGCAGGGCAGTGGACTTACGAGATGAGGCGGAAGCGACGTTCGGCCGGTCCTTCGCCAGTCTAATAGACAGGGCAGACCAGACAGTGCAGTACTTGCGACTATAGTAGTTTCCATATAGCGCCCAGAGAAGGAAGCAACTGGCTACTCTGTGGAAAGCATGCTGCGAGGGCGACTGCACTGTTGTCGCTGCTCTGGTAGCGGGGGAAACTGGGGTGATGACGAAAGGACTGTTTGACTGGACTGCGCTGCACTATGCAGCTTACAGCGGCTTCGCAGAGGCCTGTAAATTGCTTGTCGACAGTGACCAGGCGGTGGATATCAACGCCAGGTCGAGAGATGGACAAACTGCCCTAATTCTGGCTGCTCGGAATGGCCATTTGGCAGTAACTCTGTACCTAATCGGGCTAAAGGCGGACACCAGTGCAGCAGATGTGTTTGGACAGACGGCTCTGCACTATGCCAAAGCCCTCAAATACGCAGAAATCGCTATGGAATTGGTGGCCTATAGTCCCTACTTGCAGCTAATTGAGAGGTGCACTGATTGGGACAATATGACGGAGCCCGGGGACGCACAAGTCCTCAAGACAGGGAGTTTCCTGGTCCAAACCGCCCCAAGCAAAGTAGCTTTGCGCAGAAACACCTACTTCCAGCCCAGTCCAACAGACCCGCCCTCCCCCTTTCCCACTGCTTTGAAGCGCTACGAGCCTATTGCCTTGCTGGGAGAAGGCGCCTTCGGCCAGGTCTACTTAGCCAGACACAGTCCCTCTGGCGACCTCCGCGCCCTCAAATCCGTCAAAAAGTCCCTAATCCTCCCTAACCAACTGCTCAAATACCTAATTACGGAGCGAAGAGTCCTAATGGCTGCCCAGCACCCCTTCATTGCCCAGCTTTACGAGTGCTTCCAGACCCCTTCCCGCCTCGTGCTTTCCATGGAGTACTGCGCAGGCAGTGACCTGCGCAGTCTTCTGACCTGCCTAGGGAAGCTGCCTGAGTCCGTAGTGCAGCTCTACGCAGCTGAAATCTTCCTGGCCTTAGAGTACTTACACAGGAACGATATCGCCTATAGAGACTTAAAGCCGGAAAACGTCGTATTGGACTCCAAAGGCCACATCCGCTTAGTGGATTTCGGCCTAGCGAAGGAAGGCCTCGGAGACCACGACGAAACCGGCAGCTTCTGCGGGTCTATCTCCTACCTGGCGCCAGAGATGATCCGAGAGTCCACACACGACAAGATGGTGGACTGGTACCAATTCGGCTGTCTGATCTATGAGTTGTTGACGGGTAGGCCGCCCTATTTCGCGGTGGAGCTGAAGGACTTGTTGGTTCTGATTGAGGCGGGGAAGGTCAAGTATGGGGGGAAAATTACTGCTGCGGCTCAGGATCTCATACAGGCGTTGCTGCAGAGTAGTCCGAAAGAGCGCCTGGGGAGGGGGCGGAAAGGCCGGAAATCAATAAAAGCCCACTCTTTCTTCAAAGGTGTCAACTGGGATCTAGCAGTCCTGCGTCAACTGCCAGTGCCTGCGCCCCCCGCCCCAGTCCTGAGTAGCGACCCTGTATACAAGTGGCAAGTCTACGGTAGCGTCAAGGCCGACAAAAGGTACCAACGAGTGTTCGGCTGGTCCTTCCTCAGTGCACAGTTTTAAGCTAGTTAGAAAAGGTGACAGTCGCAGGCCTCTCGGTACCACTTCCCTTCCAATGGCCTTTGCGAGGAGATTCGCCTGTGGGAGGACTTCTTGGGCTTGGGGGAAGGGGGCGGGCCTGTGGGCTGGGAGAACTGCGCCATTTGTAAGTCCAGGGAAAGGGTGAGGAGGGCGGCTTGGTGGAAAAAGGCATTTAGAGGCAGGGTTTGGGGGAGCAGTAGGGCGCTTCGTTGGGCGAGGGCCTGTTTTATCCCTGCAGAGCTGTCCTTGTAGTCCTCAATTACAGCAGTTATCAGAGCTTCTTGGACGGGGTTATCTTCGGAGCTGGTCCACAAGGCAGTTGGAACTCCTTTTCGCGTTTTCCTGCGCTTTTCATACTCAATGAGTGTGATTTCGCTGAGGAAAGTGTGCAGAATGGCCAAATTGGCCGGGTCCATCCTGTCCCGCACACAGGCCAGCACCTCTTCACAGGACTGCTCCAGCACAGACTGGGACTTGTCGTACATGAAGTACTCTTCGCAGGAGGAAGTGGCCCGCAGAAAGGTCACTTTGACGCTCACCCACACTCCTTCGTCACTGCGTTCCACCGCGGAGATGTCGAAAATAAGCCCCATTGAGGCTGCGGAGGGCCGTTTTTGGGTGGGGAGAGGGGCTTTGAGCTGCTTGAGGAGGCAGGAAACGGCGCTTTTCCAAGCCTTGGCAGTGCTGCTGTCGGGGAAAACGACCCACAGTTCCTCCTTCCCAGTCCTAAGAATGAGTGCAGAGGCAGACTCCACGGCTAGTCCTGCTCTTTCCGCTAGCACTTGCTGCGCCCGACTTCCCACCAACACCCCTGTTTCCCCTGCCTTTCCCCTGCCTCTCTCATAGGCTTCCAGCAGATTCAGGCGCTGGCGGCCTGAACTTCGACTCCACTGCAGCATCCCAGGGCTTTCACTGCGTATTTCCACTCTTCCAGGCGCAAACACAGGCAGAGTCGGGGCAGAGGCGAGCTGCAGGATGGGGGAGGACTGGAGCAGGGCCTTTTCCTTGGGATTCAGGCGGGAAAAGGCCTCAGACCATAGAGAAAGGTCCAGGGAGGGAGGTATGAGTGGCAGCCCGGGACTCGCAACGTTGAGTTTCACTGCCATTTTCTAGGTTTATCGGCTCAATGCAGACCTGCTATGCACCCAGTCCCTGCATGACACTAGCAGAAAGGGTCTAATTGGCCTGCTTTCAGCAGAAATAAGGCTGGTTGTTTGGAAATTAGCTATCTAGAGGTCTGTGTGGCGAGTTCGACGCTTCGCGCCCTCAGCCCCGCAGTTCCTATCCGCAAACGCAATATCCTTCAAAGTGGTGGTCTTCACCTTACCACCCGCAGACTCCTGCAGGAACGCATAAATGCCTTCCGCTGTGAAAGTCCCTTTATAGCGTGCCGTTTTGGTCCTGGAAGGGACGTATAAGACTAAAGCAGGCAAGTCTCCCTGGGTCACCCCGAACTTCTCCCTCAACTCCTCCTCACACAGTCCATCGAACCAGCCAAAGTGGTAATCCTCATCACTCCTATACTCCTTCTGCAGGACTTGCAGCGCTGTATAGGTCTCATTGTTCGACAGCAGGTCTGCACTGCCAGGCAAAATGCCAATCACGCAAATCCCACCCTTCTTCTCACACAGGACCTTGTAGGACTTGCTGTAGTACTCCTCGACCCTATCCCGAGTGATAGAAAGCCGGGGCACTGGAGCTTCCGGGATGAAGAGAAGCTTCTGAAGGAAGACTTTCAGCAGGGAAAAGTCGAATACATTCCCAGTGAATTCCACGAATCGGAAGGTTTTGTCTGCAGTGGTTTTGATTGCGATGATGGTGGGGAAGTTCTGGGCTTTGAGGAGCTGCTGCAGTTCCTTGCTCTTGCGGTTGTACTGCGCGAAGCGGAAGTTCGCCTTGAACTCCGGCACACTTGCAGCGATTCTGAAGGGGAAATGCTCGGAAACGTTCGAAATCAGCAGAACTCCGTCTTTTCCGTCCCTCTTGAGGTTTTCGAAGTACCAGTTTAGTTGGATGTCGCTGAGTTGGTCCACTGTGTAGTTCAGGTAGCTGAGGACCTGTTCGTCGATATCAGCGTCGGTGTCGAAGGTCAGTTCCATGCTCTTTTTGGTCCGATTCGTTGAGAAAATGCGCATGGAGGGGAATCTTTTCGCGCCTAGTTTATGCGCGAAGTCGGCTTCTTCCTTCACTGAGCAGTTCATTTCCAGGAAAGTGACCATAGAGGAGTACTTCTCAACCATTGGGTTCCAGATCTCAGTGGCGTTGGTGCGGGCGAAGAGAGCAATCACTACATTGCGAGTAGCGTTCAAAGCCTCAGCGAAATTGGAGGAATTGACTCCATGGATGTCGTACTCTCGGAAGGACTTTTCAGTTTCCCAGTCCTTCGGCTTCTTTACTGGGCGCTTTTTGTCCTTCAGCGGCTCAGTGAATTTCCTCAGAAACTCGCTTATTTCCGATGGGACGATGGGTCCGTCGTACCGCTCTTCCAGGCCTTTTTTGGTGAGAACCAGGAGAGTCGGGTAGTCTGTAACGTGGAAGCGCTCGATGACTTCTGTAGCATTGGGGAAAACCACGCCGAAGTCCAAACGTCCCTTGTGCTTCGCTGCAAAGGAGTGATACAGCAAGGGAATGTGGTCCTTCTCTGTAAACAACAAAGCCCGATTTAGCTTGTTGTTGCCTGGAGCCAGGAACTGATCTGTCAACTTCCCCACAACATCCCCTAAAAACACCAAATTACTCTCCACAAACCCTCTGACGTGGTCCTCATCCATCACTCCCGAGTACTCTCTCTCCACCAGTGCAGGCTTTCCCTCCTTCTCATCATACCCTTCCGGGATGTAGGCGAAGATTGAAGGCAGGGAGTCTCTTAGGAGCGGGGGACAGGTCTCATCGTTCCTGCCGCAGTCGACAGCGAGACTGCGGATTGCGCCTTGGTAGGTCTCTGCGACCTTGCGGAAGACTGGGAAGAGGTGGTGGGACCGGGCACTGGGCAGGTCGTACAGGTAAATGAGAGTGAAATAGTCTGGGTTTTCCGTCTCCCGGGACAGTTCGTCCAAGTCGATGCGTTCGAATGCGTCCAGCGCGCTCGCCAGGGCCAGCAGAGGAAGTAGCCGCCAAGCCATTATAGTGACGTGTCTAAACACGCGCAAAAGCAACGATTTCGAGACTTTACCTCAGGGAAGTAGGCTAGTGGGTTATGTTTGCGCCCAAGTAGCCCTCGAGGAGGTCTCGGAAGGCTTTCCACTTCTCTTCGCAGACTGACCAGTGCAGGCCGCTGGTGCAGCACACCATTCCGAAGCGGTGCTTGAGGGACTCGCAGCTGCTTTCTGCGAATAGCACCTGTACGAACAGCTGGTACACTTTGCGTACTTCTGCGACTTGGAAGATGGAGGAGATGTAAGCGTTGTTGTAGGTAGTGAAAGAAGTGTTGGTCCGGGGACTACGGGCCTGGTCCACCTTCGGACCATTCTTCAGCTGCGAAAAGGGCTCCAAAGCACATCGAAAGTCCATAGCGATGCCCTGGAAACTCAGCCATTGCTTCGCCACCAACTCACTGGCTAAGTCAACGCCCATTAATCCCTTAGCCTTTATGTCCTTTTTCGTATATATCCGTCGCAGCGCTTTCTTCAAAGTGCGCAGCACGCGATAGCGAATGTTTTCGAGCTTCGGGGACAGGTTCTTATGCCGGGTGTTGAGACGCTTAAACAGTTTGAGCGTGTTTCCTGTCTTGCTTTGGGCACTGGCCTGGGCTTCTGTGTCTTTGGCAGGGACGGCAGGGTCGGAACTGGACGAGTGGAGGAGGGCTTTGGACCCGGGGGAGACCTGGCAGGGGGAAAGGGGCTCTAGAGAGATATGCGTGCAGAGAGGAGAGGACTGGCGGGCGAGGTACAAGGGGAAGTCGTACTTCGGGTGAAGGAGAGGGAAGCCGTCGCCCATAATCCGCTGCTATTATATACTAAGGCTATAGGACTTGTGAGGAAGTGGAAAGGTACTGGGACTATGGGTGGAGTTTTATCTACAAATTGCTAGGGAGTGTGCTAGCAGTTCAGCTGAGCAAACAGACATATAGCGGAATGAGTGCTTAATAAGGCAGAATGAGGCAGTTCCAGCTCGCCTGCAGGTGGATTATAACACCCCAAAGGCCCATCAGCCCCTAAGACACATCTCCAGCCCGCTCAGACCCTATATTAATTTTCAATAACTGACGGCAATCACAACTATTTCGCTAGAAAGCCAGAGAAACCCACAAGTCTCCCGCAACAATATATCTACATTTCCAGACATAATGGCAGTACACTAACCCACTCCCAGGCAATTCGCTCCAATCGCCCAGGCTATTCGTTATTCTTAAGAAGACCTCATTATGCCTAATTAGCAGTTGGAAAAGTCGGGGTGACACACTACCAATAGAATGATGAGGAGAATGACTAGGATCACTCCCACTAGCAGAAGGCTCAGCTTCGCGTTTTTCCACCACATGTGACGCTTGACCTTAGTGGCTGTTTTGCGCATTGTGACTGCAGTTTCACTCATAAGAGCAGTTTTATTCACAAGGATTTCGATTTTCTCCCCGCGAGCCAAGACTTTGTCAATGTTTTCAATCATGATTTCGCGAGTCTTATCGATATTCGCCCTGGCGGCTCTAATGCGATCCGCCGAAGGATCAGTATTAAAGAACTGCATCCGGTCCCTCATTTCCGTCTCAAACTCACTGGCGCCCAGGCCAATTCCTTGCTTGCTGCTGTCTCCGTACTTGCGCTGGAACCTTTCCTTGACGTCGAATAGGAAGGCGTAGGCGGTGTGCGTGGCGAAGCCTGCGTCTGTCATGCACATGAAGGTGCAGCCGGACTCATTGTTGTAGTGGAAAATGTACCTGGGTGGGACTCACTTGTTCTCGTAGGTGTAGCTCATGCTGGCGTCTAGACGGACCTTGGTGAGCAGTCTGAGTGCCATTTGAGGGAAGTTGCCCTCTGCCAGTGCAACCTCAGCCAGCGGAGTGTTGTTCCCGTCCCTCGCCACCAGAGCGTATATGATGGAACTCATTATCACCAAGTGTTTCCCCACCATCCCCAACTGTCCAAGCCGATTTAAAACTACCCCTAGGACTAGGTGCGCATCTGAGCGCGCAGTTTGCAGTTCTCTACCACTAGGCAGTGATTTCTCTCCATGACCTGCTGCAGTTCTTGTCTCAGTGCGTGGGTGGATTTGGAGTTGGAGTGCAGGATGGACAGCAGGGCTTTTTTGTCGTCTTGGACCATTTGAGAGAGCTAGGTGGGACTTACTTGCGCGGACATGAGACTAAGAGACTTGCAGGCAGCAGGGGAAATCGGACATTTCCGCTTGCGAGGAGGACTGACGTGATGTTTGGAATCGAGGCGACGTCTCGACTGCATGGCTTAGCAATATGGAAGAAGTGGTACAAGGCCGGGGTGGGCGCCTATACCAGGCTAGTGGATATAAAATGGCCACGGAGAGCGACCAACTGGACTACAGCGACCCAGACGAGTCCCAGAGCGCAGGCAGTCCGTCCGAGCAGTCGTATATTAAATACCACGTAACCATTACCAATCTTAGCCTCGACGGCAGACCTCTGGGCGCCCTGCTCGAAGACCTGACGAGACTGCTGCAAAACTCCGTCGGCCCGGTGCAGAGCAAGCGCGTTACGAAGACCGCTCAAACCGCCAGCGCTCTCATAGGCTTCGAGAAGGATGAAGACGCTTATAAGCTAGTGAAGGGACAAGTCAGACTGCCGGGGGAGGTGGTGGTCACGCCTACGGAAGTATTTGCAGCGTATTTGGAGTGGATGGCGCGGACCAAGCCAAGACCCAGGTCCAGGTCTCCCAGAGTCGAAACAGTGCCGATCTACTACGTCCTGTGCCTGCCTCCCAAGTTCGCGAGAGAGGAGCTGCTGCAGGGCCTCAATGCCGTGGGCGTGGACGAAGTCCCGAAGGTCGACCAGGTCTATACAAACTGGAAGACGCTGGGCGGACTGCTGCTCAAACTGACATTCAGAGGGGTGCAAGTGATAGAGCGGCTCGCTGCCAATGACTTACAGGTCCGCAAGAAGCCAGTTTTACTACTGCAGTCCGGCCCTAAGGCCAGCATCGACAGTCTCCTCAGGGCCGCCATCGAGACTTACCAGGTCGTGGCCGACCCTGGCAGCCACTCTGTCCCTGCCGATAAGGTGCTGGAGGCTGCGAGTCGCTTCGGCCCTGTGGCCTCTGTGGTGGACCTGCGTGGGAAGTTCTACGTCACGTTCTGCAGGGAGGGCTGTGCGAAGGAAGCGCTGGCTGCGGCTCAGGTACAGGCAGGTGGCTGCACACTGACACTAGGTCCAGGCACGCCAGTCAAGTAGTCCTCAGCTTAGATGAATATGGAGTCTAGCGAAAGCGACGAAGACGACTACCTCCCTGAAACTCCCAGGCCTCAGTTCTGCCGCAGTCTCACAAAGAAGAAGACCTGGCTGCCCAGCAACGAAGCTCCTCGCAGGCTGCCCAGAAGCAGGCTCGGCACTCATAGTGTCAGGAGCAACAGTGAAGCCAGTCAGGTCGCAGTTGGCGACATTCGCAGCCACCACCCTGCCAAACTTCGCAAAAACTCCTGCAATTGTGATGCCTGCGGCGGGGAAAAACTCGCCAAGAGGATTCTGTTCACCGTCATTCCGATGCAGGAAATCCAGAGAAGGACTGCAAGGATTAGCAGTTTGGGAGCCTTGGGGACCTTGATTCAAAACTGCCGCTCAGGCTCCTTCATTCTCCCAGTGATTCGAGGCTACCGTCTCTCTACTCTCATTAAACCAGTGCCCCACCAAGTCTTCGTCTCCCCCCCTGACACTCCCCACCTCCGCAGAATGCTGTCCTCGCCCAGTCCCAGACCTGCCCTTCAAAAGCCTAGGAAGCAGGCTGGAAGTGCTATGGTGCAGGGATATCGATCGCCTGTGCTGCACAGTTTACGCAGGAACTATGGGGCGCGGATGGGGAAACAGCAGGTGCATAGAGCCACGCCTTCTACGACGCATAGTGACTGCATAGCTGTGAATTGGAAGAAATCGGACTGGGGCAAAAGCGGCAGTTCCTTAGGCTTTTCGCAGTCGATGGGCGGTAAACCCTCGTATCGGCTGAAAAATGTACTCTAAACAGACTAGGCAGCGGCTACTAGCAGTTCCCATAATAAATGGCTGGACGGTGGAAGACGGAATTCTGCGGATGCACCGGTCAAATTGGCCCCTGTCTGCTGATCTGCTGCTGCGGCTACCTCGGCCTCGGCATAGTCCAATACCTCACCCTCAAAGCCATCAGCTCCAACTCCCCCAGTCCCATCGTGGGCTGCCTAGCCACCTGCTGTTGCGGCTGCTTTGGAGCCGCATGGAACCGCCAGGCAGTGAGAAGAAAGGTGGGGATGGACGAGGACTACTGGACAGACTGCTCGGCCTATAATGCAGGCTGTGTGTGCTGCATGGGAGTGCAGGAGCTGGCTGAAGTCAGGGGGGACGTCAAGAAGCCCACAGGCAGATAAGCAGCTTAGGGTAGGGATGTATGGGATTGGGGATTTGAATGAAAGCAGGGGTTGGGGTGGATGGGAATTGGCTCTTTTAGTGGGAAAAGCACAGAATCTCGATAGAAAGTAGGAAATTAAGGCTGTTTCTACGACTATAAGACCAGCGGAGTGCAGTTTTTCCTCAAATTCGCAGTCCTCCCCCTCAATCTCTGCGGAAAATGCCTGTTGAACTCCAGTCCACAGACTCCCGCGACCGCCGCATCCATCCCCACCACTCTAATGAGCTTGAAATCCCCATTAGTCGCCACAAACCTCTGAATCGCCTGGAAATAGACTTCCACCTGCTTTTCCAGGCTCACCAAGTCGCTTTGCAGGGCCTGAATCGGCACTGCCAGGGTCTGCAGTCCTTTAAAACTCGCAATTGTGAACGCAGATATGAGCAAATCATGCAACGCCTCTAAGAGCTGCTCCGGACATATGACACAAACCAGGTACTTTGCCTGCACTCTCACAGAATCAATCACCAACACATCTCCACAGTGAATCCCCCCTCTCGACATCCCCTCCTCTTGGCACTTTACAGTCAATTCCGACCCTTCCTTCCTATACAGAGCACTGGAAGTGGGGCCGATTGGCATCAGTTCCCGGGTCAGGTAGACCAGCACTCCGTCGAGTTCTTCTTCGGAGGGGTCGGAGTAGACGACTTGCAGGCCGGTGGAGTTGAGGTTGATGTGGCGCAGGAGCTCGGGTACGAGGGCGGACTGCTTATCTGCGCAGCAGGAGGCGCCCATTTTGCAATTTGCAGTGGTGTTAGGGTGTTAGGGAAAGGCTAGTTGGGCTGGGAAAGGCAGTTGTAAGGCTTTATTGAGAGGCGATAATGAGATTGGGGGAATTTTTAAAAAGTTAATATCTTTCTTCCTTTCTCAGCCTCTTTTCGCAATAGAAATACAGAGAAATCGCGACTTGCGAGGGGAAAATCCAAGAAATGGAGATCGGCCTTAGTCCTTTCTGCTGCAATACAGCAGTGGCATCCTCTCTACCAAGCTGCTAAAAGCACTGGGCGAGTTATGGAAGGCTAAATTAGCAAGTGTTCCTGCTTCTCTTGCGCAGTAGTAGACTGTCACCCATGCTCAAGGTCACTTCTTGCCGTAAAGAAGGCATTAGCTTCTCATTGCACAGTGCCTTGCATTGCAGTATCTCCACTGCTTGGGCCGAATTGGACAGAAATGATTCGGCAGAGCGCGGAGTCAGGTAGCCCTGGGCCGGCTGGTCCTTGTCCCTCGCCCTACACACCGGACTGTTGGGAGCGCATTCCTGCAGCACTCTCAGCAAGTTCGGGTGTCGTTGTCGCAGCAGGGAGAAATCAGTGTCGATACCGGTAGTAGTAGCCATGCAAGTTTTATGTATAATGACCCTATGGAAGTCCATTGGACTGCTTAGTTCTACTTGAAGGAGCTTCATTAGCCTACAGACAGGAATGACCAGGTTGGTGCTTGGACTGGTTGCCGGAAGTCTGGGAAAGAGGGAAGTGGGAAATGCAGGGAAACTAATAGACTTGGGAGAACGCAGTCCGGAGACAGGGGAAGTGTTGGGCTTGCTGAAGGCGCTAGTTGGGCAAATGGGATGACGGGGTCGGACGGTTGCGTCCTTTCCAAGATGGACGAAGCACTAAAGCACAGGGAAGTAAAGCCACCTGTCCTACTCACTGAGGATTCCGAAGAACTATAATACAACTAAGCCGGAGACAGTACTGAGTCCTTGAGTTCAAAGTTGGCATTTCCTGCAGACAAAGAAAGGATGAAGGTCGCGAAGATATGCGGAATTGCTTTTTTCTTGTCCTGGGTGAGGGTTACCCAGAGATCAAGTCCTTCTGCTGATTTCCTTTCCATTATTTCTAGGTGCCATAATGCTTCTGAGACGTCTGCCTCTCCGTCTCCTCTCCGGCTTCACTATCCAAGAATCCCTCCAGCCAGGCCGTCCCATCTACCTGGACATGCAGGCCACTACCCCTGTCGACCCTCGAGTCCTTGACGCTATGTTGCCTTTCTATATCGGGGACTACGGCAATCCGCACTCCAGGACTCATGCGTATGGATGGACCACTGCAGAAGCCGTGGAAAACGCGAGAAAGCAGGTAGCGGGACTGATAGGTGCGGATGAGAAGGAAATAGTGTTCACATCTGGAGCGACGGAGTCCAATAACTTGGCACTGAAAGGGGCTGCTAGGTTCTATCGAACCAAGGGGAAAACCCACATAGTGACTACTCAGACTGAACATAAGTGTGTGCTGGATACTTGCAGGAGACTGCAGGAGGACGGATTTACAGTCACTTTCCTCCCTGTGAAGCCAAATGGACTAGTGGATTTACCCACTCTGGAAGCTGCCTTGCAGCCCAGCACCTGCCTAGTGAGTGTGATGGCTGTTCACAACGAAATCGGGGTAATCCAGCCGCTCAAAGCCATTGGCGAGCTGTGCAGACGCAAAGGCGTGCTCTTCCACACTGACGCAGCACAAGCCACTGGCAAAATCCCTATTGATATAAACGACTTATGCATCGACCTGATGTCTATTTCCGGCCACAAGATATATGGTCCTAAGGGAATTGGCGCTTTGTATGTCCGTCGCAAGCCTAGAGTCAGGCTAGAAGCGCAAATTAACGGAGGAGGGCAAGAACGCGGATTTCGCAGTGGGACTTTGGCGCCGCCGCTGGTCGTGGGCATAGGCGCAGCCTGCAGAATCGCCCAACAAGAGATGAAAAACGACAGGGCGCATATCGCCGCCCTGAGCAAAAAGCTGTACGAAGGAGTGATGAAGGATATCCCAGAAGTGCATTTGAATGGAGACAGAGACAGCAGATACGAGGGAAATTGGAACTTTTCGTTTGAGTATGTAGAGGGGGAAAGCCTGTTGATGGGGTTGAAGGCAGTGGCGCTTTCCTCGGGCTCAGCCTGTACGAGTGCGTCGCTGGAGCCTTCCTATGTCCTGCGAGCTTTAGGCGTGGACCCAGGCCTGTCGCACACTTCCCTGCGCATTGGCATTGGCCGATTTACCACCGAAGCAGAAGTGACGTTTGCTGTGAACCTCATGAAGCAGCACGTCTCTCGTCTGCGCGCCATGTCTCCTCTGTGGGAAATGGCGCAAGAAGGAGTGGACCTCAAGAAGATCGAGTGGTCTCAGCCTCACTAGCTACTCTGGTACTGGGCTAATTCGCCTCTCAGCTCTTCTCTTTCCTTCAGCAAGCGAGCAATCACGCGAGTAGCGGCATCATTCTGATACAGCGCATGCGAAAGTTCCTGTCGTAGTTGGTCCATGTGCTTCTTCATGCGCTGCTGCTCCAGCACCATCGCATCCCACTCCGTGTGGAAGCTGTCCAACAGGCCGGGGATGGAAGCAGCGGACATAGGCCGGGGCTTGACTGCGGGGTTCACTTGGAGTTCGATGAAGTCTTGGGTTGTGAGTTCGGTGCCGGTGACGGGACAGCGGCCGGTGGCTTCGACGTGCTTGAGGACTGTGTCGCGCTCGAAGACAAGACCGGTGCGCACGCACACGATTGGGTGCAGAAGGGGCTGGCCAGAGAGAGCGCAGTGCGTCACTGACATGCTAGATAGTGCTAAAAGGGCTGAGCGGTTCAATCCGCCCTAGAAGACCATTTCGCGGTAATCCCAAGTCAAACTTGATAATGCCGAAAGGCAAATCTCAGTCTAGCGCTAATTGCACCAGTATACTGAAGACTTCGAAATGGGAACGGAGACTGATGTGCTCGATATCGAGAAAAGTGGATTCTTTAAGGATGAATTAGCCTGATACTTAAACGCCTCGAATCCTCTTTCTTTGTGGTGTCCAATAAGCCGCTTTTCGAAGTTATTTATAAGCATAATCCTGAAGCTTTGACTGCTAACCTCCTCTCACGACTATTGGACCTTATAGTCCTTAGAAGGAATATATCGAAGTCCGCAGCCTTATTTCCTCTATATATATGAGAGCTTGGGGACTGCTGCGGAGGTTTGCATCGAAGGTATGGCTAGACAGGATGTGAAGACCTTGCACGGGTCCACCCTGTCCACATTCGCACTGCACGCACTGCAGTCACCACTGTGCAAAGAACTGCTGCAGACAGTGGAGCCCTTGATCCTACAGCATATGAGTGCGATGACGAGGATCGACCTCAGCTACATCCTGAGTGCGTACTCGAAGTCGAAAGTAGGCAATACCTACTTCTACACGACTCTCATACAGCGTCTAGTGGCCATCAAGTCCTCTCTGAACGCAATCGACATGGCCAACATCACTCAAGCTCTTGCGAAGATTGGCAAAGGCGGGGAGCAGTACTTGATGCAGTTGGAAGACTGTGTGGTGAATGTGCAGAATATCCGCACCAAAGACTTGTGCTTGATCCTCAACGCCTACTCCAAGACTTCTGCTGTGAAGGTCTTTGCCCACTACGAGGCGGAGGTCCTCAGAAGGAAGAACGAACTGGACACACGGCAAATAGCCACCGTGCTCAATGCATACTGCCGGCGTATGCCCACATCACAGGTGTTTTCCGTCCTCTCCAAGCTGGTTGCACAGACAGACATGGACTCCTGGGCCATTGCCAACGTCGTGCACGCCTATGTGACGGCTGTGGAGCAGCCCGGACCTGTGCTAGCAGCACTGCAGCCCAAACTCCAGTTCCAGACTATGAAGCCTAAAGAACTGGTGCAGGTTTACTGGGGCTACAGCCATGTGCAGGGCTTTGAAGAGGTGCTCAGCAGCGCCAAGACTCACATCCTCAACCAGATCAACAACTTAGACGCGGATGCAGTTTCCCTAGTGATAAGCTGCCAAGTCAAAGCAAAGCACGTCGATTTACTCGAGCGAATGCGAGAACTAATAAGGACGAAGCGAGATTTGAGAGAAGCGCTAGTGGGCAATGCGCATTTACTGATTAGAACGATTCATGCGCTGGCGAAGGGCAATTGGGACGCTTTTGCCTTGGAGTTGTATGCTTTTGCTCCTGAAAATATGTGCGAAACGCTAAAGATGGACGATTTTGCAGTACTATTGATATCTTTATGCAAAGTTAACGCTCCAAAAGAGCAGATCATCCCATTTATCCATATACTACCCAATCATTTACCCTTATTTCCGCCAAAACATACAATAAACGTGTTTTTCCAGCTCTCCCGCATGCACTACTCCTCCCTCTACGCCCTCAAAGCCCGCCGCTCCTACTTCGACCAAGCAGTGCACAGGACCAAACAGCCCGACCAAGCCACCATCACACAAATCCAACTAGTAACTAAGCATCTAGAAGTTAGCTAGCCTAGAGGAACCTGGAGTCCACCTCAATGGAGAGGAGATGGTAGGCTGTGCCCAGGGGTAGGAGGAAGGGGTTGAGGGCGGGAGTGGCTGTAAGAGTGCTGCGGTGGACGATTTTGCCCAATATGAAGGGTTTTTCTCTGTGTGAATAGTACCGGATTTGCCCTGCAACGGCCTCAGGCAGTGTTGCCAAGTCCAGAAAGTGGTTCGGGGAGTTGCAGTGAAAAGCCACAAACCTGCCACCAGGGTCAGGGAAAAACAGGGCCAAAGCGCCTTCCGGGAAGCTTGTGAAGTATATAGTTCCCTGCAGCTTTTTCCTCAATTTATAGTTATCCGCCCTCAGTTGTGCAACTTTGTCTTTCAGCAGGGCTAAGCCCGCTTCCGGCTGCGCGGGGAGGTTGAGGCTGCCGAGGAGGGAGCTGGACTCGAGAGAAATGTCGAGGCGGGACTGGAGGGCTTGGAGGGCCTGGGTGCTGCTGAGGAGTTGGGAGTGGAGGAGGGAGTTGGCTGCTTCGGAGGTGGAGAGTCGGGTTTGGAGGTCGGAAATTAGCAGTTTGGAGAGAGATTCGGAGTCTGCAAGTCGCTTGCGAATTTCAGCATATTGAGTGGATTCGTGGGCTATTTGTGTGTTTTTCGCTTCGATTTCCAGCTCCAATGTCTTCGCCTGCACTTGCAACTGCCCAATTTCCCTCTCAACCTCCCCCTCTCCACTTCTCATTTCTTCGATTTCCCTCCTTGCAGCCATCAATGCACTTTTTACCTCCTCCCCCTCTCCCTTCCCATAATAGCTCGCAGGCACTAGACACGGAACATCAATCCTTGGCAAGTTGCGGTCATTGTCAGTCCTGGGCAGGAGGTACTTCCTATCAGGAGCCTCCCCGAGCTGCGGGATGAAGTCCTGCGGCAGGACATTCCGGTACTTATTGAGGAAGTCCGACCTCAAACTGGTCTCTGTGTCAATCAAAGAGAGCAGTTCTTTACGCAGTTCGTCGGCTTTTGAGAGGAATTTGAAGCGGCGGGAGACTTCTTTGAGGGTTTCTTCGTAGGCTGCAGGGAGGAGTTTGGGTGCGAGGAGGGGCTGGATGCGCTGTTCGGACCGCTTGAGGAGGGAGTTCAGCATGCTGATTTGGCTTTTCACGCTGTCTCGGATCTTTGCGATTGAGGATAAACTGCTCTTCAGAATAGTGAGGAAGTAGCGAGCCACAGTCCCGCAAGTCCCTTTCTGAGTCTCTAATTCCTGCTTCGCCCTGGCTTCTTCCGCCTCCAAGTCCTTCAAACCCGCCTTTAATTGCAGCCTTTTCTCCGTCCATTTCTCCTCAAACAGGCGTCTCCCTGCTGCCGCATTCCTCTCCGGCAAGTACTTCCCCAGCAGTTCCCGATACTCCAAGTACGCATTGACGATGCTAGAAGACTGGGCAGCCGCAGCAACGGCAGCCACGGCCTCCCCAGGGCCCGGAACGCCTAGATCCCAAGTCCGTATTTCCAACTTCGCAACCTCATTTTCCACCTCAGCCACTTTTTCCCTCAGTCTCCCTTGCTCCGTTATGAACTTATTCTTCCAAGTCGCCAGTTGACTCCTGTCCAACAAGTCTCCCAGGGACTTCCGATCCTCTCTGACTAAAGACACATGCAGTGGCACGCCTCTGAGAGTTTCCAAGTGGCGGTCGAACTCGCTCAGTTCCCACTGTATGCAGGTTTCGAACTGCTCGAACCGCTGTTTGAAGTCGTGGAAGGAGTCTTGTTGGGAGCAGAGGAACTTGCGGTGGTTGAGTTTGACCACTTCGGAGGCGGAGAGGAGCAGGTGGCAGTGGCTGAGGAGGGAGGAGCTGCGGGCTTCTAGGGACTGGAAGAAGGTCAGCTTGGTGTGGGCTTGCAGGGCGAGTTTGTGTAGTTTACGCTGGGTTTCGCTGAGTTCACGCAACTCTGTGTGGATTTCCTCCGGCAGTCCCTCCCCTGCCCTCTGCACTGTATAGTCAAACACCAATTCCTCCCTCCTCAGCAAGTCCTTGGGAAACAGGTACAAATCCCCCTCATACAAGCCCAGCTGCTTATCAGGATTCAGACTCTGTCCATCCGCACTCAGCAGGATTTGCTGGTCCTCCGGCAGCCCTGAGGCAAGGGTCACCTGCTGCTTGAGCGCAGACACTCTGGGTGGAGGTTACGGAAAGTTGGGGTCGAGGTCGAAGTTCTGGGCGAGACCTGTGTCTATGTAGAGTACTCTGTATTTCATATATTAGCCTACTGCGAGTGCATGCGATTAGCAGTGCTTCTTGTGGGGTGAGTCGGGTGCAGTTGGGACGATGGGACTGTGGAGGAATCTTTCGGGGAAATGCAGAGTTGCAGGGATTGATGCGGGTTTTAACCTGGAAAACGGACATAGTGTTGGTGTGGTGGAACCATTTTGGCTGCTACTCTCATCCAGTCCTCAAAAAGCAGAATAGGGAAGGAGTCTGAATCCTTTCCATTGAGATTCGGGGAAATGACTTACAGAGTATTGAAATTGTAGAAGTAGGAAGTTACATCCAAGTGAAATGAGGCGGGCGAAGGCGAATTGGAGATTGGAGATGTTGGAAAGTCTCTCTCTGGCGTTATTCGTTCCAACGAATGATGGCAATACCCATAACAGTTAGGTCTAATTGCCTGTCTTGTCCATAGCAGGGGACAAGGGAACTGCGGAAAGCAGTGGAGAGCCATTTTCAGTGTGGATTGTAGTGTTTAGGTGGTGCCCAGATGTCTCTCCGTCACGAACCCACCTCCGCCTCTGCCCGAAAGCTGCGTCTGCTGGTCTGCGGGCCGTCTCTCCGCGCTGTCCTGAAGGTCTACCAGTGGACGACCGTGGTGGAACTGAAGCAGATGATAAAGGCGCAGTTCGGGGTGCCAACTCAGGCGCAGACACTCTACTACCAACACTGTGAGCTGCCCAATGCCAAGGCCTTGGCGGACTTGGGACTGTTCGAGGCCAGAGTCAAGCCTAGACTTATGCTCAGTGTGGGACAGGGCAGGGCGAACCAGCATATCCAGACTTGTCCGGGCTCTATGTGTGAGACTAAGCTCAGGGATGTGGTGGGTGAAGTCGCACAGGGCTTTGCTCTCGGCCTGGTCCCTGTGCTCACAGACGACGGCACTGGCGGCACCTACTTCCTCCGCAACCCCTCCAAAGAGAAAGTGGCAGTTTTCAAGCCGATGGACGAAGAGCCTTTCTGTCCCAACAACCCCCGGGACTACATCGGCCAGTCCGGCAACCTGAGTCTGCGCAAGGGAGTGCTCTCCGGAGAAGCAGGGTACCGCGAAGTGGCCGCCTACCTCCTAGACTACGAAGGCTTTGCTGCAGTTCCCCCCACCTGCCTCGCACAAGCCGCCCACAAGAACTTCTGCTACCGCCAGTCTGTCCCCGAGGCGAAGCAAGGCAGTTTGCAGTCCTTCATAGCGAACAACGGAGTCATTGAGGACTACTCGCCCACCTTCTTTTCCCGGCAGGAAGTGCAGAAACTCGCTATCCTCGACATGCGTATTTTGAACCTCGACCGGAATGAAGCGAATATCCTGGTGATCAAAAGCTCTCGCGAGTTAGTGCCCATTGACCACGGCCTGTCCCTCCCAGACTGCTTCGAAGTCTCCAAGTTCGACCTGTGCTGGATGAGTTGGCCGCAAGTCAAGGAGCCCATCACTCCCAAGGCCTGTGAGTACGTGGCGCGACTGGACCCTTTGGAGGACATTCGCTTGATGAAGCAGTGCTTGCCCTTCAGAGACAAGTGCTTGCGCAATATGCGCATTGCCGGCATTCTCCTTAAGAAAGGCCTTGAAGTGGGGTTAAGTCTGTATGACATCGGCTGCATCATGTACCGAAATGAGGACGAAGTGCCGTCGATACTGGAACGAGCGATCGCGAATGCAGAGCAAATCTACAGTCTGGTGAAGCACTGCAATCTGCACAAGTCCCCTCTCAGCCCAGTCAAGCGCTCCCGAGCTTTCTCTGCGTCTGAAACTGAACTTTACTTCGGCGATATATTGAAGAAGTTCGACTTGTCGACTTCTGAGTCAGACATGACTGACTCTCCAGTGGTGCTCGGACCCATAGAGGAGACGGATGAGGAGGAGTCGGAGTTGGAGGAAGTGGAAGAACTGCCCAAGCCGCTGGTCTCCGCGCATAGGAGAACTAGGTCCAGTCCAGTGGCGGTACTGCCTGAACGAGCAATTAAGCCTCAGGAGAAGCAGGAGGCATTTGACGAGCAGCTCTTCCACTACATCGAAGCCTTCCTGGACCAGGCAGTGCAGCACAAGGTTAAAGAGACGAAAAGTAAGCATTACCCAGACGACCGCAGCAGTGACAGTCGGGTCCGGTCCAAGTCTCTCGTCCAGTTTGATTTCTAACCTTGCGCAGATAGCTCTGGCACTCCTAATAGGGCTGTTTATAGAGTTTCCTTGGAGTCGTTCTGCATTCAGCTGTTTTCTTTATTTCAGAGTACTGCAATTGTTACCAAATTTGGGGCTTTTACTATGAGAAACGGGCTTAGGCGAGAAAAACAGCCTCAAATAGAGGTCGGTTCAGCTGCATTTCCGCCTGAGAAAACTGCCTTTCCTCTTCCAGCCGCCTATTCCTTTCCTCCACCTGCGCTTGCAGGAGCCTGCGCATATCCTGCTGCTTCTCCGCCTTTTCCCTGTCCTTCCTCCCACTTTCCACCTGCACCCAGTCCTCTTTTGCACTATGTTGCTTGCCTTCCTCGTGCTTTTTTCTCTGCTTCGCAAGCACTGTGAGGACTTCCTTTCGGAGTTGTTGGCTGACTGCAGCTCGTTTATCTGCATCCACAAAGAGACGCATTTCATCCATTTTGGCGGTAGTTTCAGTGCCGGATTTGCTTTTGCGGAGCGCTGCGGAGGTCAGGTTTGCAGCGGAGAGTTCTTTGTCTCGCAGGAAAGTCGTCTCTTTTGCCTTTTTGTGTGTTCTTCGAAAGCGGCTTTGTCTTGGCTGAGCGCTAGACGGGTGTGTGCCTGGCTTTGAGCGCGTTGGTTCCTAGCCTGCTGCAGCTTAGAAGCAGCTACCTGCATCTGGTCGCTTTGAATACTGAGCATTAACGCCTTCTTGCGAAGTTTGAGCAGGGCGGTGTGCTGCTTTTCTTGGCCTACCAGTTGATCCAACTGACTGCGCTCTATACGAATTGCAATTTTCCTGCTTTCTCCCTGCTCTCTAGCAATAGCCTGCAGCAGGCCTAACACTGTCTTTTGCTGCTCCTTTTTAGCTGCTTTGAGAACAGTCCTCTGCGCCTTTTCAGCCTCGAAAGCAGCCAAACCGACCGACAACTCCGCTTTAAACGTGCTCGCTTCCTGACTTGCAGTCAACACAGCCTGCTTCTTCCTCTCCACCTGCAGGTCCAGGTCTTTCCTATAGGAGGAGCGGACTAGCAGTCTCTGCGCCTTTCTGTTTTCCTCCTCTTGCATGTATTTCGCTGTATCCCACTTTAGTACTTTGCCCCAAGAGTCTGGTAGTCTGCGGAGTTGCCGTCGACTGTAGCCTTGGAAACGCTGGTTTTCAGGCAATCCGTGGTCAAATGGACTTCTGTCTCTTTGGCAGTATGGAGGGAAGTGGGTAATTTCCACAGAAGTCTCATCAAATCGGGGGAAAAGGACAGAGGAAACTGGGGCGAATATGCGTTTTCCCGTATTAATCGGCACTAGGTCGGACACTGAAGGGACGGAAGTGTTCAGGTCAGTTTTCCCTCTGCATGCCTCCGGAGTAGTGGGAAATAGGGAAATTCGTCTCCTTCTGGGGTCCGGCGTGACTGCCTGTCTCTTAGAAGTGCCCTTTCTGCCCAGTTCCTGCATCAGTCCAGTTTCCACCTCGTCCAAGTCCGCTATAGCGATTTTGTCCTTTCCACTGATTTTCCGCTGTATTTCTCGAATCACTACAGCCTCATTCTCTGGTCCGAATCGACTCAGTAAGGCTGTTTTCAGCCTGTCCAGCGCAACCGTCTTCCCACTTTCCATAGGCAGTTAATAGCTACAAAGTCACTTTCTTGCGAGGGCGGCGGGTAGGGAGCGCTGTGAGGCATTGCTAACCTTCCTAGGAGCCTTGGGTGAGTACGAAGCCTGTACCAAGGACCGCACAGCAGCTGAGACTTGGGCTCTGCTCCGTCTCGAGTTCCTGCTTTTCAGTAGTATAGACTTAACGTCCTGGATCAGTCGTTGGGGCGGGGCGCGGGTCTGTCTGCGGACTTCTGAGATGGGGAAGAGGAGGGCTTGCATGACTCCTTCGTACTTGCGGGTGTCCACGTCTAGTCGTGGGGAAAGGTAGGGCAGGGCGGAGACTCCGGACCGGCTGCTGCGTGCACTGGTGGAACTGGGCACACGCTTGGGCTGTAACTTTCTTTGGTCCTGCATCATGACCAAACTAGCAGAAATAACTGAGGTTATGGCTGAACCCCTCACGCTGCTCTGAGTGGCCGAACTTGGCCAGGAACTGCGTGTACAGGTCTACGAAGTTGGGACTCACAGTGGGCTTGCAGTTCACCACACTGGCCTTGAAGTCTTCAAACAAAGGCTGGCGTAGTAGAAGCTGCTGATGCTGAATAGCCGCTAGCGACTTCCGCACAGCTCCAGACTCCTCAGCATCGCAAGGAGTCCAGAACACCTCGCAGTCTGCGCCTGGTGGGGACGGCACAGGCTTGAAGTGAGTGGCGGTTTGCAGCATTTTGACCGGCTTGAGCAGTGCTTCATTACACACGATGCTGATATCAGACCCTGTGTACCCCTCCGTCAGCCGAGCCAGGGCTGAGAGTTGGTCTGCAGTTAGGGGATGCTCGCCTGCGTGCTGCTGCAATATTAGCCGTCTAGTCTCGAAGTCTGGCATCGGGACAAGGACCTTCCTTTCAAAGCGGCGCAAAGCCGCTATATCCAGCTCCCAAGGCATATTGGTAGTCCCAACCACCACTACCCCACTACTCAGTGAGTCCATTTGCCGCATAAACTCCGTTTTTATCCTGCGCTCCGTTTCACTTTCACTGCCACTCCTCTTCCTCACCAGCGAGTCCATTTCGTCAAACACCACCACGGAAGGACTGCGCTCCTCAGCCACGAGGAAGAGCATCTTCAGCAGTTTCTCACTCTCTCCGATGAACTTCGACGTCACGTCTGACAGCGAGACCCAGAAGCAAGTGCCTGACACTTCGTGGCAGATAGCCTGCGCTAGCATGGTTTTGGCTACGCCTGGAGGGCCGTAGAGGAGGATTCGGCTCCAGACGTGAGGCTTGCCGCGGCCCTTAGCGAACATTCCAGGGGCAGCAAGTGGCAACAGAGATCGCTCTCGGATGAGCTGTTTGAGGTAGTCGTTGCCTGCGACGTCTTCGAAGGTGACAGGAGGCAGTGAAGGCAGAATCAGTTCTAATTGGCTCCTACTTTGTACCTGCCCCTTAAGTTCCTGCTCATACGAATCACTAGCCAGAGGAAAGCGCTGGTGCAGTCCGCACGACCCTGAGCTGCTCACCGAGGAACTGCGGTCATCCGAATCAAAGTGCAGTTTGTCCAGAAACTCACACGAATTCAGCCTTAGCAGTCCTTGGAAGCCCATTGCGTACTCGGACGATAGCGAGCGCAGTCCTCTCTCTAGTTTCTTGTTGATGGCAGGCAGCTTCACTGGCGAAACTTCTCGCAAGCGCTCTGCTGGCAGAGAGGCCAGTAGCGGGAGATGGCTGCCTGCAGAGCCCTTCGGCTGGATCAAGCTTCGCATAATTATGGCAGAACTATTAGACAGAATAGACAGAGTTCGAAATGTCTAAGAGGAATGTAGTGCACTGCATCTCTAGGCTGTGCCAGCAAAGACCTCTATATGCATTTGATACTGATATTAGCGGTTTGATGTTGCTTGGTGTCCTGTACTTAGCCTTAAAAACATATTACCTGCTTAGTTCTTGCGTTTGATGGTGAATTGGGAACAGTGGCGGGTTTTCGGAGTCGTGTTACGATGCAAACTGTCTTTTACAGGGCAGATGTTCACTGCTGTGGGGTAAAAGTCGCCGGAAGTCGGGTTGTTATCTGTGAAATCGATAATTTCCCTCCATTTTGAAGAGTTTCGGCCTTGAACCTCGGAAAAACAAGAGTCGCTTTTCCTCCAACTCAATTAGGTGAAATATGCGGATTAATGCCGTCTTTGAATACACAAAGGCCTTTGGATATAATAAGACTATTAGAACATTCGGTGACCTAAAAATATATGCGATTTCGCCTGTTTTCGTGTTCTTTATGCGTAACTTTCAAACCCCACTACTAGCTAAAATTAAATGTACAGAAAGCTATCTCTGCTAACTGCAGTTTTGCCATATCCCTTATTTCCCAGTTGATTGGCTCCATATCCCTAGCAAATATGTACCAGCGGTTCCAAGCAGCCTCCGTGCCTCCCATCCTGTCCAACGCCCACATCCTCTCCTTCGCTGTGAACGAGTACACTCGAGAGCTGCTGTACGTCTCCACGACTCACATTGCTTTGGTTTCCCTCGTTTCGCTCGCAGAACTGCGCACAGTTCCCTTTTCTAGTCTCATCCGCACTGAGAATCTCAGAGCCGGAGATCGGAAGTTCCAAGAAGTCCTGCAGCAGTACCAAAGCTACGGACTGAACTTCCTGAACTCTCTTCCGAATCTGAACATTTGGCTCGGGGTCATCAACAGACGGCGAGTGGTGTGTCTGAGTGAGGAGTTGGAGGTGTCGAATGAGGTGACGCTGGACTCTTCGGGAGTCGTTTCTCTATTCGTGCACCCAAGCACTGGAGATCTGTTTATATTGGGGCTGGAAGGGAAGATGTTTGTTTTCTCGGTGGAGTACTCTTTCGATGCAGTGCGGAAAAGACTTGCGACGCTTTACGACTTCGAGATAAAAATAAGCGGAAAGAAGCAAATCACTATTGAAGTGCCTTTATCCAAAGCCGCTCTTTCAGTAGGCGCCGCCACATTCATACTAGCAGTGGCTGACACCAGCGCGCCTCAGGTCGAAATCCACATTTGGAACTACACTGCAGGGGACAAGACCTACTCAATACTGCATAGCGACAGTAGTGGACAGCACACAACCATCCAAGCACTCACAGCCTCCCACTCCACAGTCGCTGTTCTGGACTCAAACAGAACTTTGGCGATTTACGACTTTCTGACGAGACAGGAACTGGTCAGACAATGTGTAGGCAGTAGTATGGGAGAGGTCGAATCCTTAGTGCTGGAAGACCCTGACGTCACATGCGGCGTCTACCTCTTGGAAGCCACTGGGCGAATCGGAGACTTCGTCCCTGGCTCAGGTATCCTGTCAACCTTCACTTCCACCCGACCAACAAAAGAACGCACTCCTCGACTGCCCAAGTCTCCCGCTCAAGTCACCATTGTAACCCAGTACTCGGGCTTAAAGCAGCTCTGGCTGTTGGTGGATGGAGCCCTGGATGTGGTCAACTTGGCGTCGATTGGGCATGTGACGGACCTGGGGAGGATCAGTAGGGCGGAAGTGAGGTTTGAGCAGTTGTTTTTGTACTCAGAGGAGGGGGATGTGGGGGTGTATGACCCGAGAAGGGAGCGAATTGTGCAGAGATATGAGGCAATTTGCAAGGGATTTACTGATAAAGAGAGTCCGGAAGGCCGGTTTTGCCCTGCCTTTTCAGCCTACCTCCCTGATATCAACTTCCTAGCCTACATCTCCACCAACGGCCTGCTGAAACTATACGACCTGGACTCCGGAATCGCCTCAATCAACACATTTATCCCCAAAAAAGCCTACACCGCTGCCTGCTTCCTCCCATACCCCAACTCCCTCACCTCCTTCGACTGCCTCCTCGGCACTTCCCTGGGCGAAGTCCTGATCTTCACCTACGACAAGCTCACCCGAGAAGTGACTTTAAGGCGGAAATTCGCCCCTCACAGCTACGTTGTAGGCATCACCAAGCAGCCCAGGACTCAAAGAGTGATGACAGTGGGGAGAGAAGGAGTGGTCCGACTGCTCGCCTGGCCCGAATACCGCTGGGAAGCCAGCACTTTAAAGGGCTTCTGGACTGATTGCAGTGCATGTGCGATATGTGGGAATTCACTGTTGGTACTAGGGTATGAGTCAGGCATGCTGCAGACTATTTACCTGAGTTTCGGCTCGGTGCAGTCTGCGGCTTCGTTGCTGGAGTACCACTTGGTCAGAGTCACGTCTATTTGTGGACTTCCCAATTCCAACTCGGAGGCGATATCGGCGGATTCGACGGGGTTACTGGTCCTTTGGAACCTGGACCAGAGCAGTCCTATAAAGGTCTTTTCCGTCCTGCAAGAAGTCACGACTGTTGCTTTATTCGGCGGTTTGAAGAGTGAAAAGGCGTTTATTGTGCTAAAATCCGCCTGTTTATTTCTAAGTCTGAGGACGAAGGCGAAGTTTATGAGCGTTTCTATGAAGGAATTGGCAAAATGGAAGGAAGAAAAGGTGAAAAAGAGGACAGAGTATAAGGGCAGGAAGGTACTGAGGAGAGCGGATATGAGGTCTTCCTCCCTTGCGTCTTTGGAGGAAATCATCAAAAAAGGAAATCCGCAACCTTTGGGATTTGTGACGAAATTGCTAAAGAAAGTGACTGCTGCGAAAGCAATTGTAGAGAGAGATGTACTCAGCATTTCCCCCGAAAAGCGACTACCTGAGGCTCCACAAAGGCTCGAAATCAAAAAGATGACCGACAGTTGGTACCGCACCTATCGAAACCGCCCATTGACTCGGATCCTCGAGCAAAACGGACTGGAGCGGCTGAAGAAGTCGGTATCAAAGGTAATTACTCACTTTGGAGAGGAAATCCCTAACGAATTGGCCTTTAATGGGCAAGGCTTACGCAAGTTCAGTCCCTCGCTCAATACCGACCGGGGCGCCAGAGTAAAGCAAAGTCGCCAAAGTGCCAGGTCTTCTCAGCCACTAACAGAACGCAAGCACAGCAGCAGGCCTTCGACCTCCCAGACCAATTCCCACCGCAACTCCCCCTTCCACCTGGCTCCCAGAGGCTAACTCCATATCTTCCCTTATAATCTATGGACCCTGAGACCGTCGATGAATCCAGCGAAGCCTTCGCTTCCCAATTCGACAAAGGCAGTCCCACCTTCCACAATGGAGACCCTACGCCCGTGCCCTTACTAGGGGAGAGAGTGCCTGAGTCCATGCCCACAGCTTACGACCCCTCCTCTTTCACTGACCAAGTCGACCCCTTGCACCCTGACTACACCCTGCTCAAGGACCTGCGGGAGGGACTAGTGGGCTTGAAAAAGGCAGTCACGCAGGTTTGTACGTGTTTGGAAGCCAAGCTGCGGGCGAAGAGGATTCGGGATGGGGAGAGAAGGGCGGGCTCTTTGGCGGAGCAGCAGGAAAAGCTAGAGGAGAGCTTGGCCGTGGTGATGAGTTATGGGGAGTTGCTGCAGCAGGGACAGGGCATTTTCGCAGAGCTGTATGAGCCGCTAATTGAAGGACTGATAGCCCGCGCACAGACTGAGTACGCGAACAAGACGGAATACGGCGAATTCATGTCCTTTGTGGCGACCCTGACATCGAAGATATTCAAAGACACGAGCATGCTGCTAGGCAGACTGAAGTTCATAAAGAAGGTGGAGGCCTAGCTAGTGCTGACTTTCTAGCTGGATGACTTGCTCCAGCAGCAGCTTCAGCCCTTCTTGCACTTCGTCGAGTGACCCGGAAAGCTTGCAGATGCGAGTGTTTTCGTTGTTACCGGTCAGAACTTCGGTGCAGGGCGTCTTTTCGAACTCAAACTTGCACCCGCTTTTCCTCTTCAAGTTATTGATGGTTTCCCCCTTCCTTCCAATGAGTCTGCACACATGCGAATCCGGCACTGTAACATTGATAGACAGTCTCGAGCTCCTCGGCGACATCCTACTATGCTCATGTCCCTCTCTGCCGAAATCCTGCAAGGGCGAAGACGTCCCTCCGGCCTTGAAGGACTCCAGCTTCTCCATGATGATGCGACAGGCCTCGACCTTGTTGTCTTTTGTGCCTTGGATTGTGACGATAGTGTTTAGCTGCCGCTCGTTGTTCTTTTCGGAGACGACTTTAATGTTTGCGCCGCCGGTTTTGTTCTGAATTTCCTTGATCATGGTCCCGCCTTGGCCGATTAGTTTGCGGACTTGGTTGGATGGAACGAGCATTTTCAACTGGTCGTCGATAGACGCGTTTTCCTGCAATTCAGCGAGTTGATTGACCAGTAGGCGAATTGCCTGTTTGAAGTTGGCCAACTTGCCCTTAAGCATCTGCATAGAGCTTACGACTATGGCTTCTGTGTCAAGGCACGGAGGGCCGTCACTCTCGACAGTAGTGACTTCCACGCCGTTGTCCTCTTTGCACCTAAGGTGGAAGTCGCTGGGCAGTTGGGCAATTAAGGCCTTCGGGACCACGAACTTGGCCGCTGGAGTTTCAGTCTTTTCAGCCTGCGCTTGCTCTGCCAGGGTGTTGGTAATGACCTCGAAGGCGCTTTCCACAGCGGACAACTTGCCGGAAACTCGGAGCGGGACTTCGCGCCGGCCAGGGATGGCGCCCTGCAGGGAAATGCTGGCTTGGCTGAGGTCCTGCACTTCGTCTAACTTCTTGCGACTCAGTTTGGACGTCAGCGACTCTGGAATCAGAATCCGGGCCTCCGACCCATCTCCCCGTCCGAACACAAACTTGCCCAGACACTGCCTACAACTCACCTCTGTGAACGCATTGAATACCACCGTCTGAGAGCGGCCTATAATCTTGAGCACCTGGTCGCCTGCTGCGTCCTGGGTCAGGTCTGAGACTTTGATGCGCTCCACGCCCCAGGTATCCACTAGGCCCATTGTTTCGTCTGCACTGATGTCGCAGGAGCGAGGGAGGATCAGCTTGATTTTGAAGGAGTGACTGCGAGGGCTGCGGGACCGGCTGCGAGAGACTCGCGCGCTCATATTATTAGGCCTGCTTAGGGGCATAGGGACCGCGGTGCAGAAGAGAGTAGGGCACTCGATACTCAAAGCTGTGCGACAGTACAGGCATGGACTTGTCCTCCACAAGTCTGCGCTCGCCTGTCAACGGGTTGAAAATCATCCTCCTAGGGATGTTTTTCTCGAAGCGAGGCTGCTCGTGGTAGACACTCTTGGGAGGAGGCGACTCACTGACTTTCCCTGTCACTTCCACAGTCTTCACCCTGCCTAAGGACTGAAGTCGTCCTCGGTGGACTGGGTACAGACGCACAAGGCCGGTGATAGGGTCGAGTAGTGTGCTTCTAGGGAGGGTTTTGAAGAAGCGCGGAGGACTGCCGTCACTACCAGCGGCCTCAGTGTCTCCACTGCCGAAAAACCTCCCCACTGCCTCTGTATAGCCCTGTGACGGCGAGTCATAGCCGTAGAAGCGGCTGAGGTTTGCTTCAAAGGTACGTTGAGCAGAAACTCCGGACTGGGCATCTAATGCTCTGCGGTACTGTTTTGTTTGGTTTTTCCGCTTCTGCGACTCATTCTGTTGCGTCCTCAATAGCATCTCAGAAGCGGCTCTCACCTGCTCCGTTTCCTGTTGCTTGATTAGCACTAACTGTCGGTTTTGCCTCTGCTTGGCCTGCAGCTGCTCCTGAATTCCGTGTCTGAAGTCATTCAACTTGAGCCACTTCGTATCCCTGTCCCACACTTCCCTAGCCCTGCAGGCTGCAAAGGGGGATACTGGCTTGCCTTTGCGTCCCTGCGACTTCGTCCTAGGCAACTGCCCAGGAGACCTTTCTAGCATTAATGGAAGGTGTAACTAGCCTGGCGGGAGTGCACCATGCCGTATTTCGGCGAGTAGTCCGGCATGAACTCCAGCACAGGCTTGAAAACTTCCGGTCTCGCCGCAGTCTTCGTGAACGCCCTCGTTTTCCTATGTAAACCCAACCGAAAAGCTTGCTGTCGGTCCTTCTCACACCAGTCAAAGTTCTCAAATCGCTTCTCATTCGCCCCGGGAGACTGGAGAAAAAGATCAGGGCGACTGGACATCTTGGCGAAGGAGGTGAACCCCATCCTTACAGAGGCAGTAGGGGAGGACACTTCTGACTCTGCATGGCGACGGGTGGGCTTTTTGCAGTTGTCCACAGGGGTGGGTGGGCGAGTGCGAGAAAACACAGAGGGCTGTTTGAAGTTCTTCTTGAAGGAGGGGATGGGGAGAGAGCGGTACACGACTTTGTAGTTGGGTGAGTAGTAGCCTGGGGGCAGCGCTTCGTCTCGCCTTTCTCGGTCGTTCCTGGGCACTGTTCTGAAGAAGAAAGTGCCAGCTTGCGTTTTAGCCCTATTAGTCGCAGGCAGACTGGACGAGTCCAGCAGCAAGTCCAGCACAGTGGGTTTATTGGCCTGGTTGAGGTGAAAGCCCGGCTCTGCAAGTCTATCCAAGCGACTACGGGAATATTTCCTGTGCTGGGGAGATAGGGGTCCGGACTTCCGTAGAATTAAGAGTTGGTCGTTTAGAGCCGCACTGTAGCGGGAGAAAGGCTGAGACTGCTGACGCTGTTGGGTGTTTTTCATATAGGCAATAGATCTAGTGGGGAAAATGGACACAACGCAGGACTACCTGGTGAAAGTCACCTAGGAGCGAGGAAAGCAGGCGGAAAGTCTTCACGACAACGAGAGAGCAGTGCAGTTCTACACATACGGCCTATATGTAGACCCTGAGGATAGCGATTTGCTATGTGCCAGGGCCACTGTCCTGCTCAGACTGCACCGAGTGTCTCCAGCTCTAGAAGATGCACGAACAGCCTTCAGTCTAGGCTGCTCACGTGCGATTTATTCAGTCGTCCAAGCACTTCGAGAGCTCAATCGCTTGGAAGAAGCCTTCACATTGGTCTCCCAGCAGAACACCAGGGAATTAGCAGAGCTAAGAAGTGAACTTGGACTGGAACTGGCTGCAGAGAGAAAAGAGCTCCCGGGAGAGGCTGCTGAAAGGGGGAAAGTTGAGAAGTTGATGACTTGGCTGCAGGCTGCAGGGGCGGATTTCCCACATTTGAGCATTCGCTATTGCGCTGTGGACAGCCGTGCAGTGCACAGTGCTGCCTACCTACCTGCTCACTCCCAAGTCCTGTACGTCCCTCGAACTCACCTCGTTACCCTGCAAATGGCCTGCACTTCACCTATTGGCAAGGCACTGGCGGCTGCAAGTCTCAGGTCGCCCAAGCATAGTCTCCTCGCTGCCTTTTTGCTCTATGAAGACAGCAACCCTCACAGCTTTTGGAGACCCTTTTTAGACCTTTTGCCGCAAAGATTCGAAAGCTACCCGACAAATTACAGCGAAGCGGAACTAAAACTACTCCAAAATTCCCCCTTCTTATCTCTTATTTCCGAGAAAATCATCGCAATTGAGACCGATTACAAGTTCATCTGCGGTCTTGAGCCAGACTTCGAGCAATTTTCTCTATCCGATTTCACGCGAATGAGACATATCCTCTCCTCCCGCACCTTCGCAATGACAATAGACGGAGAAGCGACCGACGGACTAGTGCCTTTCGCTGATATGCTGAACCACAAGCGGCCTCAGAGGACTACTTGGCGCTATGACTCCGTTGCCAATGGCTTTGTAGTGCAGACTTTGGAGGAAATCGGGAGAGGGGAGGAGGTGCAAGTCAGTTACGGCAGGAAAAGCAACTACCGCTTTTTGCTCAGTTATGGCTTCCTTGTGGACTGCAATGAAACCCTGGAGTACCCGCTGGAAGTCACTTTGGATCCTGCCGACCCCTTGGATATGGAGAAACGGGGACTGACACCTAAACTGCCGCTCCCATATCGATTGTTGCTAGTCCCGGACTTGAGGGAAAGGAGCACTCAAGAGGCTTTTAGCATACTCCGCTTCCTCTGTTGCTCCGACTTCCCCTTGCTGTCTCGTCTCTCCCAGGAAACTGCCAATTTCCCCTTCTCCCTCCCTCCACTGTCCAGAGACAACGAAATCCTCGTCCTGGAACGACTACTCTCCCTGGCAACTACCCACTTGCAAGGCTACCCCAGCACTCTAACCGACCTCCTTGCCCAGTCCGAAAACTGCAGAAACATAGCGCTCATATTGAAAGGCGATATAGAGGTTTTGGTGTGGTTTAAAGGTCTTTCGGAAGCAGCTTTAGTCTGCTTCCAGACCCACTCCCTTCCCTCCGAGTCGCGCTATGCAGCCTATCTGCAGGCAGTCGTGTTGCCTCTCCTTAGCTAATAAATGCACCTTTCTCCTTGGTTCGAACTGAGCACTGCAGTGGTACTGTGCACTCAGGTGGGCATGGTGCTAACTATCCCCTTCCTAGTGGACGCCTTCGTGGACGATTTCTCCGCAGACACTTTCTACACCTGGATGCGGTACCAACTACCCAGGCTAATTCCCCAAGTGGTGCTGCTAATTTCGTCGGCGGTAGGGACTTGGGCCTGTCTTTCCCTGCGCAATACTGTCTTCTTTGCGGGCTTGCTGCTCAACTTCCTGTCCTCCGGCCTGTGCTCCTTCCTGCTTATCTTCAGCTCGCAGTCGCCGACTTATGCTCTGTGTGACGGTGAGGGTTAGACAGTATGGAGCATGGCGTGTTTGGAGCATGACGAATCAGTGTGCACAGGGATCAACGTGACCGCAACATCCTCCTTCACCTGGATCTTGGGGATCAGCGTGATGCTCGGGTCATGTGTAAAGTCCAAGCAGGGTCTCTGGTTCCGAACCATGTTCGAAGGCTACACGAGTACCAAGCCTGCGAAAGTGCAAGCCCAAGGCAATGCTTAATCTATCTCGCTTCCTTCTAGTTCCCGCACTACTGCGGAGGCATGGTCCAGGCTGTCTGATAAGTGCTTGCCTGTGACTTGCTGGATGGCTTGCACTTCTGCCAGCCGCTGCATCACTTCTCGCAATAGACTCGACAGGCGGGTCAGTTCCTCTAGGTCGATTGTGACGTTTTCCTCGAAAAGATGGAGAGTCGTTCTGACGCTTGATTGGCTGCAGGTATCGTAGTGAGTGGTCTTTCTGAAAACTATCAATGCGTCCAGTATGTCTGCGTAGCTGCCAGTGCCTCGCCAATAGCGCAGAGCCGCTAGGACTGCTCGGGCTGCTGTGGGCGGGATCTGCCTCTGTCTCTGAATATTGGAAATCAGAGTGAAGGCTCGACTTTCCTGCTGAGTATGCATTGTCGCCCTAGCCATCTGCACAACTAGCATGGAAATCAGGAACATTCCCCAGAGACAAGCGATCACTACAAGCAGTCGACCTAGGTGAGTCTGTGGGTAGAAGTCTCCATATCCCACTGTAAACATGGTGATTATGACCATCCAGAGTGAGTTCCAGACGTAGTTGTAGTCCTGGTTGCTGCCGTTGTCGATGGCGTAGGGCCGCTCCAGGATGCGAATCATCAGGGCGAAGCAGATCAAACTGGTCAGAAGACTCACTGACAGCACGAGGAAAGGCCGGCTCTGGAAGTAGGCTTTCAACATGAATCTCGACCCTGCGTGGCAGCCGAACTCAGTGCAACAGTCCTCCACTCCCAGCGAGCCCCAGCGACTATTGAAGCGCGCTCCTCTCAGCACCAGCCAGAGTCGAGTGAACATCACCACTGTAGTGACCTCAGCCAGACTGAGCTCGAGTCTGCCCCGCAGCTGACGAAAGGAGAACTCAAAGTTGCACCCTGGAGGACAGTGTAAGCCGAAGAGAAGTAACTCACAGAGCATACTGTAGAACTGAGGACTGCGGCGGAAGCCTGGACCTATGGCTGTCTTCCTGATCCGCAGTCGCTCGTAGTCCAACTCATGGAATTTGACGATTGTCCAGGCTAAGAGTGCTGTGAGCAGCGTGGAAACTGCATGTAAGCCTGTGCTGAGTCCCGAGTTCAAGCTGCGGCCACTAGTCTCATACCCCTCAAAGCTCAGGTCCACATCCACTAGCGCCAAAACGACACTAACCCCCGCTATCCCAGCAGCCGCTTTGCCCACATAGCTCAGCTTTTTATGTATTTCCGTCAGCCTTGTAACCAAGTTTTCATGTTGTCGGTACTGCAACTCCTCTGAAAACGCCTTCAGTCGCTCGACCTCCTCCGCCTGGCTGTCCACAGGCCCAGGGAGTTCTTGGTGTGCGAGCAAGCCTAAGATAGTCAGCATACTATTACGAGACATATCTTGCGAAGATATCGGGGTTTACCTACCTAGAGGTCGGGAGGGTTGGACATTGAGGTGGGCTCGATGGAGAACAGCGGTACTGCTTCTTCTGCTGAGTCAAGTGGAGGGGAAGTAGGCGGGGAGACAGGCGGGAAAGACTCTGGAGAAGGCAGGAGAGGGGCGTCTTCTGTGGAATCTGATAGAATCGGGGCTGCTTTGGAGTCGTCAGAGTACCCGAGAAGCCGCTGAATGCCTTCATTGTGCAGCATTTCATGCATGCGCTTTAAGTACAGGTCATACTTGGAGTCTCCTAGCGCGGAGTAGTACTCTATAACTCGCTGAAAGGTGGCCAGCAGGCCGTTAACCGCCTCCAATGTGGGCGTTTTCACGACTTCCGACTCAGTGGCTTCAATTTCCATTAACATTCTGTCGATATCCAGCTTAGGGGCGCTTTTGACCTCCTCCTCACTCAGTCCCTCTGGCGCAGTGATTTTGACTCCCTCTAAGCCGCAGGCTCGAGCCTTCGCGAACAGGGCATCGATGACTGCGGCTGGGTCTGTGAAGTGCAACTGCTGTCCGACTGCTTCGCTGCCTTGCTTCCAGTAGAAGCTGAGGAGTTCTTTGTTGAAGTTCAGCCAGCGGACGGAACTCAGAGCACTGTAAGGGGCGTGGAGAAGGAGATGGCCGATCCCTGGGAAGCGAGCGCTGGGCTCCAGGACCAGCACTTGTGCAGGAGTGAGCACAAGTCGTCTCTCCCTCGGCGACCTGAAGCCTCTATGGTCCACCTCCGTGCACTCGAACACTTGGCTGTGTGGGTGTTTTCCCCATATGTCGAAGTGCATAGGGTAGGCCAAATGGAAGCAGCCGAAAGCGGCCAAAGAACCTCCCTGGGCCACTAGTGTTTCCAGCGATTTCTGCTTGGGAAGTACTGCGAAATCACAGAGTGAGGACAAGATATTTCCAATAGAGTCCTTGTCGTTCCACTGACGGTTGAGGACGGAGGAGAGCAGATCTCGGCCGTCCGTGACTTCCCCCCACTCGTAGTTCCGACAGACCACTGTAGGTGCCTGCTTGGGGTACTTGCCCTCCACAAACACTCGAAACAGAGCTGTTTGTGAGGTGAGTTGGACGGCCACAGCGAGTTCGGAGCCCAGTGGAGAAGGCAGTTGGTGAAGTTCTAGGCCGGGGGAAGCCTGCCATAGAGCCAGGTCTTGTCTGTTTACAGCCTCACAGCAGGCGTGCAGCCATAATGCGAACCGTAATCACGCTCAAAGGACTGGAAGTGTCCTTTCGACTCAAGCAAGAGGTGCGAGCCTCGCAGTCTTCGCTGACTACAGAGACAACCACCCTTCCGAGGCTCTCTCAGCCCGCTAGTCCTGTGAGGAGTCGCTACTTTCGCCTTACATCCAACCCTCCAAAGGCGCGCAGTCCGCCGATTAGACGTGATTCCAGAGCTCGCTTTCGGCTTCAAAGCACCGAAAGAGAGCGGAGACTCATCGACCAGCACATCCAACGGAAGCTGCAAAGCCAGCGCGAACATAACACTGACTGCCAAATCGCCTACACTACCATCGAAGCCTGGCCTGTCCCTGCCCAAGAGCGCAGTCGCTACTTACAAAGCCTACGTGAGGAGCAAGATGAGCGGTACGGCAAGAGCTGGGTCTGGCTGCAGTCCAAGCGCTTCAGTCTGCCCACCATTGCTCGGAAATAAGCTGTGTTACGCTAAGGAAGAGTCGATGGTGCGCGCAACTTCCAGGAAGATCTGTTTGAGCAGTTCCTTGACCTCCGTTTCTCGAGAGGTGATGAGTTCGCAGAGCTGCGGGAACAGGTCCAGTAGGTGCGCCTTGCAACCCGGCCGCTCCAAAGTGCCTTCCGGCACGTTCAGGTCCTTCAGACACTGCAGGATTTCCATCAGTTCCAGCAGACGCGCCCTGGGAAGCGGCATCATCCCGCTTTGTTTCTCCTCATTGATAAAGCGCCTAAGGAAGTCTTTGCAGCGACCCACTAGGACAGGACTGGCTCGCTTAGATATCCGCAGAGACTGAGCATTCCTCGAGTCCTCTACCTTTGCTAGGCCGAACAGGAATCGAAGGCAAGTGGTGGAAAGCGAGTCCTGCAAGGAACTATCGTGGAAGCTGCGGTAGTAGTTGCTGCAGCCTTGGTCCAGCAGCGTTAATAGGCGAATCTGCAGGTCCGTGTCTCTCTCCAGGGAGAGGGGAATTAGCGTGTCTTTTATGAAAGTGGCGATTTGGATGTCGAGTGGCTCGCCTGTTTTCACTACTTCCTCGAGGTTGCTGCGACTTAGCTGTGTCAATACAGAGTCGGAGGGGGTCAACAAGGCCTCAAGGACACTCACCATTTCCGTCCATATCGAGTCAAACCCCACTAGTGGCAGTAAAGCCCGGAGCAGCGACTCTCCGGCTATGCACCACAACGGCCTGGAGTCCTTGCTGCTGCCTACCAACACCGCAATGGCTTCATTCTCAAAGCGTAAGTTCGTGATGGTCTTATACCGACCCAACACTGACTTGATGTTTGAGGTTATGAGGTGAGGACTGCTCCCACTCGTCTCTTCAATTAGCTTGAAGCCTCGACGACAGTAGGCTTCAGAGTGAGGGTCTGACGCACTAAATGTAATTTGCTCCACAACAAACCCCAAAATCAGTTGCTGACAAGTCTCCGAGTCCTTAAAATAGCCTGGCAGCCTTTCCACCACCTCAAATACTTCCCGCTCCTCCGGCATTAGCTTGGAACTGCCTCTCGTTTCCTTCTTCAAAGAGTCCAGTAGGCAGCTCATAAGCGCTAGCAGCTCTCTGCAAGGCTCTCGCTGGAGGGCTGCTTCTTGCCCTATTCCGAAGATCAAGTCCAGGTCTTCGAGTATGATGTTCACCAGCTTGTGGGAAGGCTCGAAGCAATGGAGCCGCTCGGTCATCATTGTAAATAGCTCCCAGGAGCTGTGCCAATATAGGAAAAAGAGGCGCTGCACTAGGTCGCAACTCAGCATTTCTTTAACTGATTTTAGCACACTTTGCATCATCATATCCGAGCCTTCTCTCATACTCCTTTGCAAGTGAATGAGCAGAGCGTTCCAAGTGTCTATCGCAGTAGCGCTGGGCTGGGCAGGGTTGAAATCAGTGTGCGCCAGGTAAATAGCCAGTAGTTTGCCTATATTTTGTATGTAGATGTTGTAGGTTTCTTCCCACTGCTTTTCCACTGAGTCGCGAGAATGGTGAATTATGATCTTGTCTCCTTTGTATTCATTGCTCGCAGGCAGACTTTTGCGCTCTGTCTTCTGAGGACAGACAGCGAGTGTTTCCAGCAAGTCAAAGATAATGTCCTTCATGATTTTCTGCCAAGTGGCAGCAGATAAGCAGCCTCCATGTGTGCTCAGTAACACATGTAGTGTATTGGTCGAGGTAGTCCTCACTTCCACTCTCACGTCTGTGCCCAGGCTTTTGAGGTCTTCGAGAATGGCCCACCACAGGTCTTCTTCGTCTCTACCGAGTCTCGCGAGGGCGTCTGATATGTTCCAAAACATCCCCACCGCAGAAACAGCGGCTGTGATATCCGCTGGGTCATGTGCAAATTTGCTCGTGCACTCCACCACTCTTTTCAAAGAAGGCGCCAACTGATCACTCAGCAGGAAGTCACTCACAATCAAGCTAAGGCACTTGAAGCCTGCCGCACTTTGCGACTCCATCCTCACATGAGAAAGAATAAGCAACAGCATTCCCCAGCCTGTGCGGTTCAGCTGTCCTCCACAGGTCTGTAGCACTTCGAAGATGGCCTCGAAAACAGCCACTTGAGTGTCTTCGAAGGTGGAAGCTGCCAGGTCGTTGAAACTTAGAAACAGGGTTTGCTGCCAGTGCACCCACTTGTCTTTGTCGGTTTTGTCTGTGGGAGGGTTGTCACTCATGTATTTGAACACATCGATTAGAAGCTTCGTTAGAGAGGTCACACCTAATTGTCGCATTTCCGAGTATTTGGAGTTGCATATGAAATTGAGGTGCGGAGAGACGATATCCCAATAAAGTGTACTTCTAGACAAATTCTTCGTAGCTACAATCATCATTTTTTCCAATCCGAATGTATTTCCGTCCTTATTCTTCTTCTCACTGCTAGCGAAAGTCTCCATATACTCCAGCGTAAGCTGTCCTAGTGCAGTCAGCAAGTTCATCAAAGTTGCATCACTCAGAAGCACCGAATTCGAAAACAGAGTATCTAACGCAGAGGAAAGGATTTGAATATCTGAGGTCATTTCACTGTCGTCCGCCCTGGCTCTTGACACTGCTAGGCCGTGCTCTAACACGTGCAAAGTGTCCAATAGCTTGTGCCAGGTTTTCACATCCAAAATCGACCCCAGACAGTGAGCGATGTTGAAGAGGGTTTTGCAGGCGTGGACTTGCTGCGGAGAAAGGTGGGCGTCGGCTTGAGGCACACAAAAGCGAGCGAGTGAGGTAAGGAAGCCTTCCCGAGCTTCTGCGATTTCCAGCGTGCCGCTGATGTTGATGACGGATTGGTAGCAGTTGAGGACGGTTTGAAGCACTGTTTCGTTGAGGGAGGAGGAAAGGATGCCGGTGAGTATTGGCAGTAAGGGACGCCAGATGAGGCTGACTAGTCCCTCCACTGTCTCTTGTTCCGCTACTGCAGGAGCCACTTTAACAGGCTCCCCTAGCAGTATCCCTGCCTTCTCCACCAGCGACATGAGCGACTCCACTAGGTGAGTGATAGCCTCACTCACTACTCGAACGATCTCGTCCACGAACTTGACCTTGCGCTTATCAGAAAGCTGCAGACACTGACTGCACACTTTGCCCAGACACTCCACCAGACTAGTGAACATGCCTCCCTGCTGAAAGCGGTGGAGTCGCTGGCAGGAGGAGGGACTGGAGCACAGTAGGGAAACCCGCTCGATGATAGCAGTGCGCTGCCAGTCCGGAGAACTCGAGGCTTCGGCTAGGGTGAAGAACTGAGGCAGCAGGACGAAGCCTAAGTCTGCATGCTCCATCAGTTCCTCAGCACATTGAATTGCCTTCTGACACAACACCTGTTCAGACGACTCTCCAATGAATCCAGGCAGTAGCGAGGTCGCCACGTGTTCTAAGGCGGGGTGCACCTGAGGCAAGTCTCTGAGCCAGCCGTCACTCCCTGCAATTGCCAGAATGATGAGGTCCACACTCTCTTGTCTCATCTGTGCGTCTTTCCCACTGGCCAGGTCTACAATAGACTGGAACAGTCGCAGGCCACTTTGCAGTCCAGCAGCTGTTTTCTCAGTTCCCTGCAACTTGGCGAAAGTAAGTGAAACCAAGTGGCGTAATGACGCAGAGGCCGTATTTCTGATAGTTGCAGTCTTCGTCCTAAACAAAGCAGTGCAAATGTTCAGAGTTTGGTCAATGAAGGCTACAGACAGCTCCACTGTGTTGGGGTTCAGCAGCATCATTAAGGTCTGCAGAGTTCTCAGCTGGAGTCCTTCGTCTCCCGTGTCAGCTGCCACTGTCAGGTAGCTCAGCACCTGCTGAACGTCGATAGGGCCGGAGAGCACCACTTTGTGCAGTAAGTTCACACCCACACTCACTAGTTTGAGGTTCCCTGACACTTTCACCAGTTGAAGGGCGTCTAGGATGGCGGTGGTCTTCTGGGCAGGCTGCTGGCGCAGTACTGTGAGGGCCCTTTCTGCAGCTTCCTTCACGAGAGTGTGCTTTTTGCGAGATTCGCTGGCTAGTGCACGCAGATCACTCTCTATTTGCTGCTCAATAATCATCTACAGGCATAGGGAAAGTCCAAGGAAGGGAAAGTATATAGAAACTACGCAACTTAGGCAGTATTCGCCTTTACAAGGATTAGATGCTGCGGATTTAGTGGAAAGCCTCAAGTCGAAAAAGGTAAAGAAGCACTGTGGGTCCGATTCCTGGCCTGTAGCGTGCTTCGCTTATATATAAATGGACGAAGACCCAGAGCTCGAACTCGGAGACTCCCCACAGTCCTCCCAAAGCGCAAGTGCACAGTCCTCTCTGAGTCCCAGCAGCTCCAAAGCAGTTCTCCCTGAGTCCCTCAGTCCTGAAGCCCCAGGCAACAGTCCTCCAGAAGACGGCAAGAGCCCAGCCGTCCAGTCCGTCATTATCAAGTCCGCCAATGCTACGGACCACAGCGGCAGTCAGAGTCTTAGAGAAGGCAGACCACGCATCAAGAAGCAGCCGAAACTGCCCAAGTTCACTCAGTCTGCTGGGGCAAAGGCTTTTACTGGGGTGCCGTTGGTAAGTTCGGTGTCTGCAGGCAGGGATACGTATGATTTGGATATGCTGCAGGACCCTAAGACTCAACGGGCTTTCCAGGCCGCACATCGATTCCAGGCCCAGCCGCCCTTCCCTCTCCCTCGGTCCCTTAGTCCGCCTAGCGGCAAGGACTACATACTGAGGAACATTGCCAGTGCTGGGGAGAAGTCCGCAGTCAAAGCCAATCTGGGCGGACTGAGTGCTAGAGACCAGCCCAGAGCCTCCAGTCAAGACCCCCACAGTGCCGACTTCGAACACTTACTAACCTTCGGTACTCAGGCCGAATTGAGACGCAAACAGCGAGGCGAAGAACTGCTTCGCAAGGAAATGAGTGAATGCAGCTTCAGACCCTCGATTCTGCCCAGTATCCAGCGAGCCCGCAGTCCTCAGCAGTACTACCAATACATGCTTGCGTACCAGCAAAGGGTTATGTTGGAAACTCAGGCGAAGAGGGATGAAGCGGATAGTGACTTTGCAGCGAAGGCTGCAAGTCTGTTCCACCCGACGCTGTGCACTCGCTCCAGAGAGATAGCCACAGACACTGCGGAGCCACGCTACGACCACCTCTATAAGCAACACAAAGCCAGGATGGTGCAGCGCTATGGAGCTGCCTATGAAGGCTCTGGGGCTGCTACAGACTCATCGACTGCTTCTTCAGCGGAAAGTCTGTTTAAGCCCAAGATTAATGCGGTGTCGCGGAAGCAGGAAAGGGCGGAGCCAGTGAGTCGAAGTCTGTATCAAGAGGCTGTGACCAGAGCAAATCGCCAGCAGCCATCTGCCCTTCCAGTCCCTGCCAAATTGACCGACACTGGGTCAAACGCTCTACTGAAAGACCGCTTTTTAAAGGAATTCCGAGAGAAATGGTTCCAACTCGAGCCAAACCGACCTGACATTTCTTACACCGGATTTGTGCACCTCCTGACCAATCTCCACTTCATAGCGAACAACCCCCAGGCAGAGGACTACAGCGAAGAGCGGGTGGTAGCCACTGAAGCCTGGGCTCTGTGCGCTCCCCAGCCACTAGAGAGAAGCAGCAGAACTACTGTCCAGGAGTTTCTACTGGCTGTCATGAATTTGTGGACTGAAGGCCAGAAATCAGTTCTAACTGCTGAAAAAAGCACTGAAATTCGAACTGCTTTTGGGAAGCTGTACAGCAAAAGAGTAGGGAAATGGGAAAAAGCGCAGCAGAAGGGTTTCCAGGAGTACTACGGTTTGACCTTCCACCCGACTATTAACCAGATTTCGCTTCAAATGACCCGCGAAAGCGGCAACATCGGCGATTTGATGTTCTCCCAGGCTCAGAAGCACAGAGAACAACTGGAAAAGCTGCGTGACAAAGTAGACAAAGAAAAGCTCAAAGACTGCATTTTCACCCCTGAACTGAACAAACGCTCCGAACAACTAATCGGCCTAGTGACCGAATACACCAACGACCCGATATCCCAGGACTACGTGGAAATCATCAGAGCAGGGGTGAAAAGCAGAGGACATGCCCTGTACCAGCTTGCGGGAATAGCGCAGGAGAGACAGAAACGAGGGCAAAGGACTGGGGCGGACAGGGAAAGTGAGATGAATATGGTGGAGTGCACGTTTATTCCGGACTTGTCGCTCACTCGGGAAAGCAAAGAGATGGTGGGCAGGGCAGAGCCTGTGGGCGTGGATAAGACTGTGGAGCGACTGAGGAAGGCGAGGGAGCAGGCAGAGAGGGTGAAGGGCTTGACGGAAAGAGGGTACGTGCAAATGGAAGCTGAGCCTGTGCGGTTCACCGTGGAGCACAAGTACAAGTCTATTCCAGTGTTCGACCCAGCGAAGGCGCCTGCTAAGATGGTGGGCAGTGCAGAGGGTCCCCGAGTAGCGAGAGTGATTAGAGGCAAAGTGGTATTGACGCCCACTCCTCCGCCTAGTGTGACAAGTCCCCTGCTCACAGCAGCGACGCCTAATACTGACCCTGTGGCTTCTATCCCTCCTATGATCTCTGTACAAGGAGAGTCTTCCACTTCCATGGCTACGGCTAGCACTGAACCTCCTGTCTCTATCCCTACTACTACTATTCCCGTCCCATTAGACCCACTCCCTTCCCACTCTCCCCCTGCACCTCTGCAAGAGCCGCTTCTCTCAGTCTCTATCACTGTCAGTGAAGGAGTGAAAGACGACCTCGTCCTCTACACGCGACAGGACATTAACTCAGTTGTGCAGGTCTTTGCCACTAAGCACGGACTGTCAGAGGACCATGCTGCCCGGCTTGTGGAGCTGCTCGAGTTCCAAGTAGCTGAAATAGAGCAGTAATGCAGCGGGAAGCTAATAGAGCTGGTAATGGAAAACAGCTGATCTAGAATGCTTAGCTATCTCTGGCTGCCTTTTGAGTAGTCATAGGGAAATACACTGTAAGTGTTTCTATAAAAGCCGCACATTGCAAGTCTATTTCCTTCCCTTATTCGTGCTGGCTGAATATCCCAGGCTCAGACCTCCAGCCTTCAACGTAGAACTCCACGGCGTCCAGTTAAGATGGTAAAGCCGCCCTATCCAATTTCATTCCAGACTGATGTGTCTTTCCTTCGCTAGGATGTATTAACATGCGCTTAATTCACTGAACTAGGCATCTACCCACAATTCCCCTTCTTCACTACCTTTGGTAGTGATCGTGCCCCTACTAATCCCACGTCTTCGCAGGAGAGTATTGCTGTCCAGGTCCAAGACAGGCGCCTCACGCACTTTCTTGGCCAGAATGGTGGCTTTGTCTACTGCTGAAAGCCGCTCCTCTTCCTTCTCTCGCTTCTTCTCTTTCTCGTTTTTCGGAACGATGCACTGCCCCATTATAAAGGCCTCCATATCTAGGCTACTAGTGACTACTTTTGGCTGCGGTCACAGTGGCGTGGTACTGCGCATAGGTCTCTATGAAGTCGTAGACTCCGTAGGTGTTGGGACTCTGCACCTCCTGCAGCAGCGGTCTGAGGCGAGAGAGATTGGGAGGCTGGACTAGGCCTGAAACAGCCTTTGTGACTGTTTGCCGGACAACTGAGGCCATTTTTTCCTCCTGCGTGGATATTGGCAAAATGACTTTGTAGCGCAGACGACGGACGGAGTTGACAACTTCGAGTATGTAGAGGGTTTCAGCCACAGTCTTGGGAGCGCCACTGGGCAGGTATTTCTGCAGCAAGGAGTCCCCAGCCATGATAGTCTGAGCCTTAGTGAGCGCCAATGCAATTTGGTCATTCGGTATGTCGACTTTCCTCAGGTTCGCCTTGGCGACCAGCAGTTTGCGGCCTTCGAGGACTTCAGCGAGGAAATGAGCGAACAAAGTGCCCTGCGGCGGCAGGTGGTAGCCCAGGTCTGAAAGCGCTTGGCTCAGTTCTCCCTGCGACTTCACATATGTCGTTAGGTACTCTTTGGCGGACAGCTCGAAATCGGGTAAGTCTCGTAGACGCACTTTCATGTCCAGGAAGGATTGAGGGGAGTCGGGACTGAAAGGACTTGGAGACGCCCAGTCCCATTGGAGCTTGCGGTCGTAGGGCCCGGATAGCATTTCTTCGGTCTTGGAAAACCGCTCCGCCGCACGATTGATGAGAGTGGCTTCTGCAGTGTCTATTTCTTGTCCCACCTGCTTGTAGGCCTCAGCAATGGTGTGCAAGCAGCCCTGCTTGAAGGTGCTCAGCATCGCCCGTAGCTCTTCGTGCTCTCTGGGGTCCATAATAAGGAATGGCGGATGTGCATTCAATGGCAGATAGGCGATGGCGGGCATTGTAGCCAGAGACAGACAGAGTGGGAATGGGGAACAAGCGAAAAACATAGCTGGAACTGCTACCACTGACAATAGGCATGGATTACAAGGAATTCACGCACTTCTTCTCGAGTCCTGCGAAGCTGAAATCGCAGACAAGAGCTATCTATCGAGCGTAAACGATTCTGGGGCATAGATTCAGTGGCAGCCTTCAAGTCTGGCTTAAGCAAGCAGTATAGGCTGACCTGACCACCTCAGTATTGCAGAGCTGCTTGAAATCGCCTCGACATTATACAGAGTGGCTGCATGACTCAGGCAACTGACACACAATCCCTGTATACATGCTCATGACCCTATGCAGTTGTATGCAGACCAAATCGCACCCCTGCACACAGCACAAGCCACAGAGACGAAATCGATCACATCGAAACTACACAGTAGGACCACTCAGCAAGACCGCATGTCACCCTAACACCCAAGACTTCACTAAGGACGAACCTTTCTACTGTCCTGTGGTGCTGGAGCCTAGGGAAGACTAGTATAGTTACACGGACACTGGAGCTTCGGGACTTAGGCGGAACGCTTCGTTGCCCACACTTGCATCGTCTACTTGTAGCTGCAGCTGGGAAGCGTCCACGGGTCCGCTGGGCTCTTCCAGCTCGAATAGACTGGCGAAGGGGTTCGCTTTGCACATTGGACAGTGAGGAACACCTCCACGAGAGCCAAGCCAGGCCACCACACACACATCATGGAAAATGTGCTTGCAGGGCAGTTTCCGCACCACTGAGCCCGGCTGCATACTGTTTGGTCCTTACTCCTCCAGGCAAATGCTGCACACAGGCTCCCCCACCTCCATGAGCGCGGCCTCAAAAGGCTTCTTTGGCATCACACTTTCGTAATTGGCCTCTGTTAGGTACACAGGCTGCAGGCCTTGGCCTGGGAACTGACTATATATGCGACGGTTTGGACGGCGGCCCTGGTACAGCAGAGCGAATTCCGTCCGGTCTAGATAGATCCTGCGTCTCCGCGAGGCTTTAAATAGCTTATACGCACAGACCAAGCAGCAGGCGCAACACACCATAGAGACCATCACCACGGCCACAATAGTCACAATGTTGGTCATGTTGTCGTTAGTCTGCTGCGAGGGATTGGTCACTGACCACTGAATCGTCACTCCCGCATTTATATCCCCGTTATTAGTCGTCCAGTAGGAAACTTGGATATAGTTAGAACGCAGGTTCTTGATGAGTGAGAACTGCGCGGCACTGGAGCCGTCAAGGACATATACATTCGGCTGGATGGCGGAGAGGTCTGGAGAGATTTCAGCTGCCAGAAGAGTGTAGCTGTTTACTGTGCAGCGGCCTACAGGCTTGCTGCCGCCTCCTCCAAGCGTCACATTCAGTTCCAAGTAGTCTTCTGCTAGGTCCATTTGCAGTCTGATGTCTATTGTCCAGACACACAGAGTGAGTGGTGCTACGGAGTCAAGAACCCGGACATCTCCTGAGTCGCTAGTGTGTATAGACATATCTCCACAGAGGATTGCGGATGGATTGCACTTGTTGCTGCCTGGGTCGGTCAGGTTGCAAGGCACCTGGGATCCGTAGGACGTCGGACAATTCGTACATCCATTGTCGCAAGCCCGGCCCTGCAAGCAGTATTGCTCCGAGCAAGTGTTTCTGTATAGATCTCACAAGATGAATGTACTCAGTGTCGCTGCACAAGTGCGACATGTGTCTTCACACCCCGAAACAACAGACAGCAGTGCAAGCGCCGCGACTAGCCAAGGCATTTTGTCTATGCTAAGAAAGGGAATAGACCTCCACTAGTCGAGACTCGAACGTGGCACTGTGGAGGGTGGAAACGGCTCGATTGCGTTCTTCTGGAGTCATCAGCACCACCACTATTTCCAAAGCGGTTCGGTTCAGACTGTCTGCGTTGAAGATGATGTCGTCCTTGCTCACGAAGAAATCTCGCATGAAGTGCATCACTTCCGCCTTTTTGGACACGTTCAGACCGCGGATGCGGAGTGCTCTGCTGCGCTGTTCCGAGGAAATTGGCCGCGGCTTGAACGGTTTCGTGGATATCAGTAGTTTCATCAACTCGGATTCCTCACTGGGATATAGATCCGCCATCAGGCCTACAGACCCCTCCTCCACCACTACGTAGGCATCATTGGGCTTCAGCATGTACACTGCTCGGGCTGCTATGTTGGGCAGAATCTCTGGTTTTGAGGTCTTGTAATAGGTCAAAGGACGGCCCGCGGGCTGCATAACTGCTTCATTAGTCGCAAGCGCATACCGCAGAGCGGCTTCAGTGCTCGGCAGGACCTCCACAGTGCGTCCCTTCACCTTGCGTCCTGTGTACAGCAACGCCTCCAAAGCTTCTTCCTCAAGTGCGAACTTCGCTATATAGGCGCCTGAGTTCTCCCCTGCAGGCGTCTTTACGTGCACTACCTTGTCCACTCGATGGGTGTAGAAGAACTCCTCGACTTCTGCCTCCACTAGGTCTGCGGGAGCGCGCAGCAGGAGCAGCACATGTAGACGCGGGCGAATTGCGATTTTCATTGGAATGTCGCTGGCAGTGCGTTTCTTCGCAGGAGGTTTGAGCGGCTTGGGCACTGCTGGCTCGGAGGACAGGTCTTTGGGTTCTTGCAGTTTGAAGCCGTCCTTCAGAATGCGGTTCAGCACTCTCACAGTGCTCTTCAAGTCTTGGTGGGAAAGGACGGGCTCCGGGTTCTCCTTGACCTTCAGATCTGTCTATCTCCTACACTTCAGCATAGTGGACAGCGAGCCGCCCACATTAGCCTCAGGGTAGCACCTTTCGAACTCCGCCTTGATGTCGAAGTACTTCAGGAAGTGGTGAGCTGGTTTGAGTCCGCAGCGCTGGCACTCCGCCACCAAGTGTCTGCGGATTAGGTCGTCGCCCACTGTGACGAGGCAGAAGGAACTGTTGTTCAGGATTATTTGCTCGTACACGAACTTGTTGAAACTTTGGTAGATCCCGCGGAAGTCTTCGGCCTCTTCCACGTCGCTTTGCTTGATTCCAGCAGACTCTGTGGAGGCGGGGAACAGACGGGGCAGGACCTCAGCAGGCGGGCGAACTGGCAAATAGACTTCTTCTGTGATTCTCCTGGCTCTCACATTGTATGCACACCAGTTCAGCTCCAACAAGTACTGCTGTCCGTCCACAGGAGCAGACATGGAGCAGGTGAGAGCGATGAGGAAGTCGTGGTCGAAGAGATCCATTATTGGCCTGGTTTACTTCCTATTAATGGAGTCTACGACGGCCTTGAGACCCACCATGCAGGGGTCTGCGATCAACACTTCCATCGCCAGAGCTGACAGGAAGGTGATCACCCAAATGCCATTCACCAGTGGAGACATCCGCCGAGTGATGGCGAAGGCCACGATGATGGCAGAGCCGATAAACACGAGCGCCAATACGTACCCAATCCATATGCACGGACGCATACGGTTCTGATTCAGCAGACAGCCGAATATCGCGTGGCCTATAAACGCCAGCACCACTACTACTCCTGCCATTCCGGCGTCCGCCTGGTAGTACTCGAGCTTGCGGTCGGACCGCTGGTGGTAGTACCAAATCCCCAGGATATACAGCATGAAGAACCACTTTACTGCGATTAGAGTCACACGGGCGAGACGGGAACTTTCAGGCTTGTATGCGTAGAAGACACTGGCGTACAGACTTTCCTCCTTGTAGTAACTCACACAGGAGTCCACTGGAGGACTTCGCTTCGCTTCGATGTCAGCGTAAACTGCGAGGACTGCCGCCATGCCTGTCAGACATCCAAGTATAATCAACACATGGATAGGGTTGAAGTGCTGGAACATGGTCTGGTACTCCGACCTCTCAATCTTCGGCAAGTCCACATCAAACCTCGTGTACGACTGGACAACTCTCGCAGTAGTGGGCAGCAACTTCGAGCAAGTGCAGTCTATTGTCGACACATTGAGCGACTGGAAGCCTGGGTCGGAGCAGTAGGCCTGGGTCCAGAACTCCCCGTTCCACTGAACGCAGCGCACTATACCATCGACTTCTGCGTGGAGGTTTTGGAAGGGGAGGTGGTAGGTGATGTAGGAGAGGGAAAGGTCTGAGGAGGCGGTCAGTGGACTATGTCCCCAAATCGGTAATGAGTCGAATTCGATTTCCCCGAATTTATTGATTTGGCAGCCGTAGCTGAGGCTGAGGTCGAGAATGCCGACTTTAACTGAGGAGTAGCCAGTGTCGCGAAGCTCCAGACTGTACACAGGGCGGGAATTCAGCTGGGAGTAGCTAGCCATTGTAATGACGTCCAAACAGCCGGGAGCCACTTCGCTCTTCACAATGGTAGCGCCGAAGTGAGCAAAGGCTATGTCCTCGGTCTGCACTAACATCGGGATGGAGTTGCTTTGAAGGGACCAAGACCTAGAGAAGGACACTGTCAGTCCTGCAGATTTCAATAGGACGGAATCGCCTAGAGGGACTGCCCAGGCTAAGGACGACCTTCCCAGGCTTCTGAGCAGGCCTGTGATAGCCGCTGGAGTTAGATATTTGGTCATCACACTAAATGCACCTGCAGTATCCACACAGCCAAAGGACGCATCTGCGGTTATAGCCTGCTGGAAGACCTCCAAGAAATCGCTGTCGTCCAGACCTATGACTGCTGCATGCTGCGTGATGGCAGCGGTCACTTCACACGAAGGACTGGCTAGTAGGGTGTGGGCTATCTCCAGTGCCCAGTCCAGTACATGCATAGACTTCGTTTCTGCGTACAGTTGGCTGTACAGACTGAACATCGACACCAGTTCGCTTGCTGTATTGCTCAAAGGAACGAAGGGCGAGTAAGTCGCTAGGACTGCATCACTCTGAGAAACCGCCACAGGCTGGGAAACAGTCGTACTGACATCCAGCGAGTTGTAAACAGTGCCTTGGAGCTGGCTGCAGGCGTTGGGCAAGTAGGTAGTTTCGATAGCGACCACAGTGCGAGTGGATATCAACAGCACATTACCGTCATTGTCAAGTCTGCTGAAGCGGTATGTCAAGGGCAGGAACTCGTCATACCAGTCTAACATCGCCAGGTCGAAACTATCCCGATAGGACTGGCCGGCGCCATTTACTTGCAAAGTCCCGTGTCTCGGGAAAGCATTGTTCTCTATTGTTATGAACGCGCGGCCCTGCAGTCCGGCAGTGTCCACGACATCCAGTGTGAATTGGTAGCGAGATAACACTGGCCAAGACGAGAAATCCAGTAGAGCGAATGGACGGTCTGATACCACATTTCGGATGACACTGGTGGCTGCAGCGCCCTGTACACTCCAAGTGCTATTGGCAATATTGGCTGCCGAGCCACTTGTTAGTAGTCCGAAAAAGTAGGGATTGATCCACACTGCAGTCCGGGGAGAGGCCACCGCATCGATACGAGTGCTGGCTGTTGCAGTCCTTGTATCCTTTTTAATGCGGAGTACGAAGATATAACTGAGTTCAGGGACCAAAGTGCCAGCCGGAATGGTGAAGACAGCCTGGGAAAGGACAGATTGAGGGAAGCGGGTTTGAGGCATGATCCCGCAAGGGTAAGATGCGCCGTTTTCTATATAGTAACATTGCCAATTCACTGCAATGCCATCATCCATAGGAGCGGTGTCATAGTTGAAGTTCGAGTAGCCCGCTACATCAGGGTCGAAGGAACTGAGCGCCGATAGCTCCAAAGCGTCCTGAACGTAAATTTCCCTGTTTCCGCCTCGTATCACCGCCACTAACTCTGAAGGCTTTGTGATCAGAACGACTTCTGCAGCTCCCAGGTTAGCAGGCAGCTTTTCCTCAGCGACTTCCACCCTGAAAGTGATGGTCGAGCCAGGGGTGAGATCCTCAGGGTCGATCACTAGCATGTTGGACAGGGCTCCTAGTTTCTGATACAGTGCCTCTGCGTTCCCTGTTGACCCTGTAATGCTCCAGTGATATGTGAATGTGTGCGAACTTGACCCGCAGCCTTTCGTGGCCACCACAGGAACTTCCAACCTGCCCATATCGCGAGACACAAAGAGGCGGTTATCAGGGAAAGCAGCCTCCGGGACTACACGATCCACCAGGGTAATAGACACCGAAGTAGTGTCTTTCTTCCCAAACATGTTAGTAATGGTCAAAGTGACGAGCAACTCTCCAGGACCTGTGGGTGTTAGAGTCAGGGTTTGAGCGGGGGAACTGGTGACTAGAGCGCCTGTCACTGACCAAAACACCTTCGCATTCACCATTGGCCAGGAGTGTCGGGAGTCCAATGTAAAGCTGCGACACACGGAAACGATGCGCGGGGCTGTGATGACAGCAGTGGCTGGCATAGGGAAATTGGGCAAGTCGAGTTGCACGGATACGTCACTGGTGTAGAAAGCCACAGGCTCGTCAATTCGCTTGAAAACTCCATCAGTAAGGAAGAGAGTGTCGTTGGCTTGGAGAGTCGGGCCCGAGCCGAGGTACACTGTCAGAGTCGTGGAGTTGGAGAAGAAGCAGGACGCCCATGCGCCGAAGCTGTTGGCAGTGCTGGTTTTGAAGAAGCTGCTGCAGAAGCCTTGGAAAGCCACCACTGGCATGTCCCAGGTGATATCCAGCACGAAGGCATAGCGACGGTGTAGAGTGGAAGGGACGTGCGGAGCCATAGGCGCCCATAAGTCTGCGAAAGACTCATAGTCACGCCATTGAGCAGTTACTGGGGAAGCCGCTGCAAAGGGATAGGTGCATAGGGAAGTCGCAGGGTGACGGAATTGTCCATTAGGCGGAGGGATGCACTTGCCTCCCTGTAGACAGCTAGTGGAGTCGCAGGACGTGCAGCATTCATTACGGTCACAATAGGGCTGGCGAGTTGCGCATTCCAGAGGGAAACAGGTGTCTTGCCCGGTCATGACCTGCCAAGTCAAGGCTTGTGTCATGCCTGCAGGCACCCAGTCCTTTCTGTCACTCAATGGGTAGGTGACTTTGCTGTAGAGGTTTCCCAGGTACATCCAGTTGAAGTTGTGGCCGAGGTTGGGAGGAGTGTAGTGCACGAAGGTGTTGTAGAGTTGTAGTTCGTACATGAAGCCGCGGTAGAAGCTATGGGGACCTGTGCCTGCTAGTAGGGCGCCGGCCACCATGTTATCCTCAGGGTGGATCATGAAGTTAACGTCGAAGTCCAGGCCTCCAGTTCCCGTGTAAACCTGATCATTCACATAGAAACTGAGCTGCATTTGCCCCGCCGCAGCATTCGTGACATATCCACTGACAGCCACTAACTGCCACTGTCCATACTCCACAGCCGGATTAATGGTACTCACTGTCCAAGCTGTATTAGTTGCGCCATTAGACGTGATTCGTTGTTTCGCCCAGCTTTCCAGGTACAGTACTCTGTTCTTGATGTAGAAAGCACGGGCAGGCTGGCCTGAGGAGTAGGCCGCGCCTACCAGACCCATAGCGAAGTCTTCCACTACGAAAGTGTCAGTGCTGTCAGTGGTGAAAGCCGGGTTTTTGTCCTGTGGAAACACCCAAGCTACATAGGTAAACGAAGACATCATCTCTATGCGAGTTCCCGACCCCGGGAAATTGGGCAGCGTAAGGAAATCGTTAACACCGTCGAAATAAAGCCCGGCGTTAGTGTTGAGCGTGTAAGGCTTGTTGTACATGTAGTCTGAACTGTTGCCGCGCATTAGCAAGGTGTTGTGGTCTGTGTCCGCTATTGTGTTTCCGTAGCAGACTTGGTTGAACACCCAGCGAAGGCGGTAAGGACAAGTGGCTGAGAAGTCTTCGTTGTATCGGGCAAGAGGCTGGATAGGTCTGGAGGACTCTGGGCAAAGCATGATGTTGGCAGTAGGGCCGCCTGTGAGCTCGAGGTTGTTGGCAATGGAGTGGTACAGTATATTTGTACTGCAGGCTGGCTCCCAGTCGCTACTTTGGATATTGGCGTTGGAGCTTGGACCGACAGTGGACCTGGCTGAGTCTTCCAAAGGCAGCATGAAAATAAGGCCGGAACGAGCAGTTTCCCAAATCATAAAGCGACTGTCCTCTATTTGAGCTCGCGTCAGAGTGACCCCCCACACTTGAACTCCCTTCACAACAGCCTTGCACGGTACTACGCCCCCTTCCGAGCAAATCGTCAGCTTTGTTAGGCTTATGCTTGCACTGGTATCAGTATCGTCAGCATTCCCACCGAAGTTCGGCCAACTTTCGTACTTGTAGTAAGCGTGTCCTTTGGAGCTGCCGGTGAAGGCCATATGGATCCAATGCTTGCTCCGAGGAACTAAGCCCACTGGATCAGGCAGCGGCGTATTGAGGACAGTGGTGGTTCCCTGTTTCAATGCCATATTTGCATACTTATATGAACCTAAATCCAGCACAGTTCCAAGAGTAGAGTAATCCGAAAACTTGACCCAGAATAGAATGCTCCAAGTGCTGGGAGTCGACAGGGAGGCCAGGGCAGCTACCTCCGTCCCTACCTTC
>Ga0247837_1000494_pt1 | contig 83250 bp, 69 predicted proteins | sample LaCtaG_2_FD_187115 | JGI IMG/M metagenome (GOLD analysis project Ga0247837, IMG submission 187115) | Freshwater microbial communities from meromictic Lake La Cruz, Castile-La Mancha, Spain - LaCruzMarch2015_14.5m | ecosystem: Environmental > Aquatic > Freshwater > Lake | place: Spain: Castile-La... | reverse complement strand
CGACCCCGGCGACCCCATGCCGTTCTGATCCCCGCCCGGTCGGCGCTCCTCCGTGGGCGCCCCGGCCCCCCGCTCCTACCGCAGGTGAGTTCGCCATTTTTCCGCGCTTCTTGGAAGCCGCTAACACGCGGGCCAGTCGAGAGCACAACCGCGCCGCGGTCCGGCCGGAAGTGGCCCGCATCACAGGCTCAGTCCGCTGCGACACGCCCCAGCAGCGGTGCGAGCATCGACTCGTAACGGCGCCAGCGCTCCACCGAGCGGCGATACACGGGCTCGCGCACCTGGGTCACGCTGGCCGTGCGTACCAGGCGTTCGCCTTGGTGGAACTCCAGACAGGCCGGGTCCCAGGGCAGGCCCAGGAAGTCCAGCAGACGGCGGGTCTGGCCGACCTGGTCGGCGACCGTCTCCTCGTAGTCGATCTCCAGCATGGGCACCGGCAGGACCGCCCGCCAGTGCGCCATCAGCCGCTGGTAGGCGATGATCCGCTCGGCCAGGTGCCCCAGGTCGAAGGCCCAGCGGATCTCCTTGAACTGGGTCATCCAGCAGGACAAGGCCACATCGCGCACATCGCGCCGACAGTGGATGATGCGGGCCCGCGGGAAGGCGGTGACGATCCAGCCGAGCAGGCTGTAGTTGTCCGGCATCTTATCGACGATGTGCAGGACCTCGGCGTCCGCCCGCCCGGCCTTGCGCGCGAGCCCATGCAGGGCCTCCAGATGGGCGGCGGCCAGGCGCCGCGTGACCTCCGGGGTCAGGTCCGGCAGGCAGGCGACCGGCCCGGTCCCGGCGGGCCGCCCCAGTGCCCGCGGCAGGGCGGCGAAGGCGCGGGCGGCGAAGTTGCGCTCGCCCACCCCGTGGACCCGGGCATGGCTCGCCAGGATCTGCTCGGTCAGGGTGGTGCCGCTGCGCGGCATCCCGACGATGAAGACCGGCACCGCGCTTGGGTCCCCAAGGTCGCGGGTGCGGGCAAAGTACGCGGGCGTGAAGGCGGCCATCAGTGCGTCGCAATAGGCGGCATACTCGGCCGGATCGTAGCGCCAGCCGCGCTCGGCCTTGTGCGCCCAGTGACGGGCATTGGCGGCCAGCGCGTGCCCGGCCGCCCGCGCGTAGTCCTTGGTGCCGTCATAGTAATGGGCGAGCCCGAAGTGCAGGGTCGACTGCACCCCGTCGCGCGCCCAGCGGGCCCCGAGCAACCGCTCCATGCGCTCGGCGTCGGCCACCGGCAGTTGGCCGCGCAGGTTGCCATGAAAGTCGGGCGGGGCCGGAGCCGAAAACATCCCTCGCAGTCTCGCAGAGACACGATAAGAGTACGGCGCTGGCCGGGCCTCCGGCGCTCAGTCAAGCACCACCCCGTAGATGCCTATAACTTCGCGGCCTTGGCTCGGCCCCGGTAAGCATAGCCCAACTTTCATGGGAGGGGGTGAGCGCGGCGCTCATGACCGTTGGGGTGAGGAACGAACCCCAACATTTCCGCGCCTTGCGTTTGGGGCTCGTTGGGCTTCGTTCCTCGGCCCAAGGGTCACGATCGGCGTGCCCACTCCTGTCCAGGAAAGGGGCTCCCGGCAGGCAGGACGCAGAACGTCCCAGGATGCATTCCCACGCGGAGAGATCGTGAAAGTATTCCAGCGAGCACTTATCGTGAACGCCCAGGGGCATCCAGAGGCACCCAGCGGCGTCGCAGCGGCCCTCTGTCGGGTCGGGATTTCGCGCACGGTTTGGGACGACGCCCATCCCGGGATGCGGTAGCACGCCGCCCAATAGCCTTAACTGCATTTAAAACAGCGCTGTGCCGAATTAGGCGGCGAGCGCACCAGCGCGCCGGGGTGGAACGCCGGTTGCCCGCATCCCAGGTCGCCCCCGGCGTTGGTGAAACCCGGCGCTTCGAGGTCCAGCGACGCCACGTACGCGTCGACCACGCGCACCCAACTTTCGGCGTTCACGAAGTCCTCGATCCGCGCCGGCAGCGTCGCCTCCCAGTGCCGCGGGGTGCAGGGTTTGTAACGTCGTGTGCCCATCAGTCCTCAAGCGTTCGGTTCCGAATCGTGTCGCGGCCATGCTACCCGCGAACACGCAGCGCCGGGCGAATACTTTCACAATCTCGGAGCGTGGGAACGAGGGACCATCCGCCGTGGGTGCCCATCCACCCCCAGAAGAGGGCGATGACCAGGTCACAGTCGCAGGGCCGGGGCAGCCCCTGGTCGATCGCCTCCTGGGGGGTCAGGCCGGCGTGCATCGCGACGGCGGCGCCCGGCTGGTCCCAGGCGATGAGGTCCAGGGCCAGCCGGCCGCGGAAGCGGCCATAGGCGCGCACCTGTTCGACGACCTCGCGCACGATGGCGCGCTCGTGGCACAGGTCGCCGGGCGAGGCGAGGAAGATCCGGAACGGATGGGGCGGCGGGCGACGGCCGGCGGGCGCGGCGGTGGGCGGCATATCCCTGATTCCTGGTGTTGGTTCGGTACAGGGTAACCGAAGGCTCGTCGGGTGGACAAGCGCGGCGCAGCCCACCAGAAGACATGCCTTTTTCGGGGATTGTGTCCCCCACACCTGGGCCGGCGCAGGCAGACCGGACCGCCCTCTGTTAGAGTCGGGTCAATTGCGCTTCCCGGAACGAGACCATGACCGCCGACGACCGGCCCCTGACCCTGAGCGGTGAGCGCTTCACCGCCGTCTACCACCTCAGCGGCGCCCGCACGGCCGCCGAGGCCCAGCAGCGGGCGCACGACGTCTGTCTGGAACAGACCGTCGAGTTCCCGGACGCCCTGATCCCGAGCGCGGCCATCCGCAACCAGATCGTCGGTCAGGTGGCCAGCCTGCAACCCCTGGGCTCCGACCGCTGGGAGGCCGTCATCCGCTATCCGGTGGAGGTCGCCGGCCGGGAACTGACGCAGCTCGTGAATTGCCTCTTCGGCAACATCAGCATCAAGCCGGGTATCCGCCTGGTGCGCTTCGACCTGGGGGCGTCCCTGGGGCGGTCCTATCGGGGACCACGCTTCGGTCTGGCGGGCCTGCGGGCCCTGCTCGGGGTCCAGGACCGGCCGCTCCTGTGCACCGCCATCAAGCCCATGGGCCTGGCCCCGTCGGAACTGGCGGACCTGGCCTACCGCCTGGCCCTGGGCGGGATCGATCTGATCAAGGACGACCACGGCCTGACCGACCAGTCCTTCTGCCCCTTCGACGAGCGCGTGGCGCGGTGCGCCGAGGCGATCGCACGCGCCAATCGCCAGACGGGTGGGCATACGCTCTATCTGCCGAATGTCACGGCCCCGGCAGCGGAGATCGGCCGGCGCGCGCGCCTGGCCCAGGGGTGCGGGGCCGGCGGACTGCTGTGCTGCCCGGGGCTGATCGGATTCGATGCGCTGCGCGCCCTGGCGGACGACGACACCCTGGCCCTGCCGATCCTGAGCCATCCGGCCTTTCAGGGCAGCTACACCCTGCACCCGGACGCCGGTCTCGCCCACGGCGTGCTCTATGGTCAGTTCAACCGGCTGGCCGGGGCGGACGCGACCATCTTTCCGAGCTACGGCGGGCGCTTCGCCTTCACCCCGCAGGAATGCCGTGACCTCCTGGACGGGGCGACCCGGCCCATGGGGGCATTGCGGGCCATCTGCCCACTGCCGGCGGGGGGCATGAGTCTGGCGCGGGTGCCGGAGCTGATCCGCTTCTATGGGCGCGACTGCGGCCTGCTGATCGGCGGGGACCTGCATGGGCAGGGGCATGGGCAGGATCTGACGGCCAACTGCCGGGGTTTTCTGGCGTTGGTGAACGAGCACTGCCGCTGAGGCGGGTTGCGGTTGGCGCAGCACCGCGGTCTCTATGGGATGCGCTCGACCTGGGGTAGCAAAATTCCGATCGGCGCACGCCAGTCACAATCCTTGCGGGGACCCGGGCCACGCGGATAACGCCGCGCTTCCACGCCCCCGCGCCCCGCCCTAGACTGCGGGCTTTCCCTCCCCCGAGACCCTCGCCCCCATGCCCACGGACGCCCCCCAACACACCCCGGTCATCCAACAGTATTTGCGCTTCAAGGCCGAGCACCCGGGGCTGCTGCTGTTCTTCCGCATGGGCGACTTCTACGAGCTGTTCTTCGAGGACGCGGAGCGCGCCGCCGGGCTGCTGGACATTACACTCACCAAACGCGGGGCCTCCGCCGGGCAACCGATCCCCATGGCCGGGGTGCCCTACCACGCCGTCGAGGGCTATCTGGCCAAACTGGTCCGCAAGGGGGTCTCGGTGGCCATCTGCGAGCAGATCGGGGACCCGGCCACGACCAAGGGGCCGGTCGAACGGCGGGTGATGCGCATCGTCACCCCCGGCACCCTGACCGACGATGCCCTGCTCGACGAACACCAGGAGAACCTCCTGGTCGCCATCGCGGAGGGCGCCGACACCGGACCGCAAGGCGCACCGGCCGGGTTCGGCCTGGCCGCGCTGGAGTTGTCGAGCGGGCGCTTCACGGTCTTGGAACTGGCGAGCCGCGAGGCGCTGGGGAGCGAGTTGGCGCGCCTGACGCCCGCCGAGGTCCTGGTCGCCGAGGACAGCCCGCTGCCCGCCGCGCTGGGTCTGGCGCGCGGGCTCACCCGCCGCCCCGCCTGGCACCTGGACGCGGACAGCGGGGAGCGGCTGCTGTGCGAGCAGTTCGGCACCCGTGACCTCACCGGCTTCGGCTGCGCCGAACTACGCCTGGCCGTCGGGGCGGCCGGCTGCCTGCTCCAGTATGTCCGCGACACCCAGCGCGCCGCCCTGCCCCACCTGCGCGGCCTGACCACTGAGAGCCGCGACGCGGCGGTGATCCTGGACGCCGCCACCCGCCGCAACCTGGAGTTGACCGAGAGCCTGTCCGGCCGCCCCGAGCACACCCTGGCCGGGGTGCTGGACCACACCGCCACCGCTATGGGCAGCCGGCTCTTACGCCGCCGCCTGGCCCGCCCGCTGCGCGACCAGGCGGTGGTGCGCGCCCGCCACCAGGCGCTCGCCGCCCTGATCGACACGGCCGCGGGCGCGCCCCTGCGGGAGCTGCTGACCGGCATCGGGGATCTTGAGCGCATCCTCGCCCGGGTCGCCCTGGGCAGCGCCCGGCCCCGGGATCTCGCGGTGCTGCGGGACTCCTTCGCCCTGTGCCCGGACTTAGGCGCCCTGCTCGCCGCCATCGACGACCCGCTGCTCGCGGACCTGCACGGGGAACTCGGCGAACACCCGCAGCTCGTTACCCTGCTCGGGCGCGCCATCCTTCCCCAGCCGCCGCTCCTGATCCGCGACGGTGGGGTCATCGCCCCGGGCTATGACAATGACTTGGACCAGTTGCGCGCACTCTCCACCAACGCGGACCAGTTCCTGCTGGACCTGGAGCACCGCGAGCGCGAACGCACCGGGATTGCGACGCTCAAGGTCGGCTACAACCGTGTCCACGGCTACTTCATCGAGTTGGGTCGGGCGCGCGCCGATCAGGTCCCGCCGGATTATGTCCGCCGCCAAACGCTCAAGGGCGCGGAGCGCTACATCACCCCGGAACTCAAACGCTTCGAGGACGAGGTCCTGGGTGCGCGCGAGCGCTCGCTCGCCCGCGAAAAGGCGCTCTACGAGGCCCTGCTCGGCACCCTGCGTGAGGCCATCGGACCGCTGCAAGTGAGCGCCGCGGCCATTGCTGCGCTTGATGTCCTGGTCAACCTGGCGTTGCGGGCACAGGCGCTGGACTGGACCCGCCCCAGCCTCACCGACGAGGCACTGATCGAGATCACCGACGGCCGCCACCCGGTGGTGGAGCAGGTCCTGGACCGCCCCTTCGTCGCCAACGGGCTGCGCCTGGACGCCCGCCGGCGGATGCTGGTGATCACCGGACCCAACATGGGCGGCAAGTCGACCTATATGCGCCAGTGCGCACTGATCGTGCTGCTCGCCTACGCCGGCAGCTTCGTCCCGGCGCGCGCCGCCACCCTGGGGCCGGTGGACCGCGTCTTCTCCCGCATCGGGGCCGCCGATGACCTGGCCGGGGGGCGCTCCACCTTCATGGTGGAGATGGAGGAGACCGCCAATATCCTCAACAACGCCACTGCCCAAAGCCTGGTGCTGATGGACGAGGTGGGCCGCGGCACCAGCACCTTCGACGGGCTCTCGCTCGCCTGGTCCTGCGCCGTGGAACTGGCCACCCGCACCCGCGCCTACACCCTTTTCGCCACTCACTATTTCGAATTGACCACCCTGCCGGACGAATACCCCGGCATCGCCAACGTCCACCTGGACGCGGTGGAGCACGGCGCCGCCATCGTCTTCCTGCACGCCCTGCTGGAGGGGCCGGCCAATCAGAGCTATGGGCTCGCGGTCGCCGCCCTGGCCGGGGTGCCGCCGGGGGTCATCACGCGCGCCCGCGGGCGACTGCGCGAACTCGAAGACGCCGCCCGTCGCCATGCGGAGAAGGGGTCCAGGCAGTTGTCGCTGTTCCTGCCGGAACCCGATGAGCGACCCGCGCCGCCGCCGGAGCACCCGATCTGCACCGCCCTGCGTGGCATCGATCCGGATGAGCTGTCACCCAAGGCCGCGCTGCACGCCTTGTATCGGTTGAAGGGGCTGATTTTGGACGACGAGGTCGAGCCGCCGAAACAGAAACGGCCCCGCACCTGATCAGGCCGGAGGGCGGATGCCCGCAGGGCGATCCGCCAGTGCGCCGGCACCGCAGCGGCGGAACCACCTGGGGCGTTCCGCCCACGCCTGGCACCAGTGCAAGCCGATGACGCCGTAGGGTCCGCTGTGCGGACCGGCCGCGCGCAACCACTTGGCTAGCCGGGCGGGGTCGGCACCCCGACATTAGCGCGCAGCAGGCCGCCCCCCACCCGCAGACGCCGCGCCCCCCGGGCCAGCCTGGCCGCACCACAGCGAGTCACCGCTCACGCGGTAGACCGTCGCCACCTGCGGCTCCACCAGTTGCCGCAGCGGCCGATCCAGCCGGTCCGCCAGCCCCCCTGGCAGGAGTGCGACGCCGGCCCGCAACCCCTGCAGGATACGCGCCCCCACGCCCATCCCGCGCGGGCTGAGGTCGTGCAGCTTGGTCCAGCACGCGGGCACGACATCGATCACCACCGCCCCAGTGCCCCAAGACTGGTTCTCGCGATCGATGATCGCAAGCGTCTGCGTCGGCGCCCCGTCGGCGGCGGCAGGCAGCGGCCGCCGCCCGGCCTCGGCAAAGGTCACGACCCGCTGCGCCAAGTCCGGATCCCCATCGAGCACCGAGCGCACGCCGGCCATCCGGACATTATTGACCGAACCGACGACCAGGGCCTGCGGATGCGCCAAGGCCAACTCCACCGCCGCCTTGCTGTTCGCGGTGAACACCTGATAAGCGGCCTGCTCCATGACCCCGAGGACCAGGCCCCCGACGACCGCCACGCCGAGGAGGCCGCGACGCAAACCGGCGTGCGTCAATTGCGCGAGCCAGGCGCCGCCGAGGATCGCCATGGGCGCCAGGAACAGGTTCAGATAGTTCGACTGCTTCTGAACCAATAGCAGCGGATCGAGTGATACCGGAAGAAATGAGAGGACGGCCAGCAGGGCCAGCAGCCACCAGGCGGCATAGGCCGGCACGGACACCCCCGACTCACCGAAAGCGCCGGTATCGGCGGCGGAACCGAACCGTCGCTGCAGCAGATGCACCAAGGCCGCGAGACTGAGCCAGGCCAGCAGAAAGGTGTGCTTGACATCGAACAGCAGGTAGCCGAAATAATACCAGGCCGACTGCGACACCACCCCTTCCGCATTAAGGGCCCGCCCGACCTGGCCAAGTACAACCCTGAACGCGTGCAGCGGATCGCCCGCAATCGCCTGCATCAGGAACAGGTGTACGGCGAGCATGAGCGCCCCCCCGCCGATGGTCCACAGCCATTTTCGGTCCACCCGGCGCGCCAACAGCGGATAGGTGAGGAAGACCAGCAGCGCCACCACGGCCAATTCCTTCACCCAGAACACCATTCCCATGGCGACCCCGGCCAGGAAGTGCAGGCGGCGGCGACCATTGCGTTCCGCCGCGAAAAACAGCAGGAAGCTCAGGGCCAGGGCACAGGCGAGGACCGAATCGGAATGGATGCGGGTGGCCAGCGCGATATGCAGGGGCGCGCTCGCCAACAGCAGCGACCCATAGAGTGCGGCCCGGCGCCCGAGGTATGCGTCCAGAAACACATAGACGACAGCGACTTCCACCAGCGAGCAGACAAAGGGCCACAGGGTCGCCGCCAGCGGACTCAGACCGACTAGCCAGATCGCCAGCGCCGCCGGAATATTATAGCCATAGCGCAAGGCCCCGTTGTAATCCGCGCTGCTCCAGATGCCATTTGCGATCTCCAGCGAACGACCGACATAGACCAGGTCGTCCGAACCAAGAAATCCGTTGAAAAGAAGCAGTTGCACGACCGCGGCGGCAACCAGCACCGAGCCCAGCACGAGCAAGTCCGAGCCCCGCCCGGAGGCCGCGACGGCAGGCATGGGCGGCTCTTTCGTCATCATTGCGCGTAAACCTCAACCTCAAATGACCTTTTCAACAAAATAGCGAGGGCGCTGCTTCGTTTCGAGATAGATCTTCGCTACATACTCGCCGAGGATTCCGATGGACAGCAACTGAATGCCCCCCAGGAAATAGATGGGAACCACCGACGAGGCCCAGCCGGGGATGACTGCCTTCAGCACCAGGGTACCATAGAGAATAAACAGGATCATCGCAAAGCTGAAGCACGAAACCAGGAACCCCAGCAAAGTAATGAGCCGCAACGGCAAGACACTGAACGACGTAATGCCCTCGAGCGCGAACTGGATCATCTTTCGCAGGGGATACTTCGAGACGCCGGCAAAACGCTCGCCGCGGTCATACTTGACGGTCGTGGCACGGTAGCCGATCAGCGGGATTATGCCGCGCAGGAACAGATTGACCTCGCCATACTGGCGCAGCGCCTCCACCGCCCGACGGCCGAGCAGTCTGAAATCGGCGTGATTATACACCAGGTCCACGCCTATCGTCTTCATCATCCGGTAATACAGGAGCGCAGTGCTGCGCTTGAACGCGCTGTCGGTTCGGCGCGAGTCGCGTACGCCGTAAACGACCTCGGCCCCGCCGAGGTGCTCCCGGACCATGGCCTCGATCACTGAAACATCGTCCTGCAGGTCGGCGTCGATGCTGACCAGTGCATCACCTTCCACGGTCAGCAGACCGGCCATCAGCGCCCACTGGTGGCCGCGATTGCGCGACAGCTTGAGACCATGTACGCGCGAATCCGCGGCGGCCAGCGATTCTATCAGCGCCCAGGTGTCGTCCTTACTCCCGTCGTCGACATAGAACACCGTGCTGTCATCGGTCGTCAACCCGAGTTCGCGCAGACGCGTGAGTTGCGCGAGCAGGCGGCGATTGGTTTCGGGAAGCACCGCCGCTTCGTTGGCACAGGGAACCACAATTGCAAGACGGATGGTCATGGTCGGCTTCCGGCAGTTGCGCGGCGATGAAATAGGCTAGTCATTTCCAGATCGTGAGGACCTCCCACCAGCCCTCTTAAGGTGTCATTCTGTGTTCGACCCGGAGCCCGCGAGCAACCTGGCGGTTGAGGGAGGTGTTCAAACACATCGACGCACACGACGGCCTCGTAGGCACCGTCCGCGAACGGAAGCGCGGCCGCGGATCCCTGGATTGTTGTCAGGTTCGGAAGCGCGGTCCCGTCGAAGCGGTGGTCGATGCCTGTCACCGGCCCGGACCAGAACGCGGCGAGGCCGGAAGTGCCGGACCCCACATCGAGAATCCGAGTAACACCGTGGCGCCGGAGGAAGCGGACAACGCCGTCGTAGCGGGTCGCCTGATCAAGCATCCTGCGGGGTTGCCCCCAGACCGCCGATCCCATCGCCTGGGCACCACCATCAGTCATGACACAACCGTATTCGGTCGCGCCCAGTACGAGTTGAGGAACTCTTCGATCGCGCGCCACTCTCGCTCCACGGGTTTGAAGGCGTACCTGTCGACGCGGTCAAGAACGTCGACAATGCCGCGTAATCGGTTGGGGTCCCGTCCCGTCGTGCCAAACCAGCGAGCGACGGCAAGAACCGGGGCTAAGCCGAAGTAGCGGATCACCTCCTGCGGCTCGTGGCCACCAATGAGGCTCCTCAACGTTGTTGCTGCCAGAGTGAGCGGTGATCGGGTCGGCGCACGCCGTACCCCGCCGCGGGACACGGTGATTCGCTCGCCCGCCGCGTCCTCCCATACGCGCTTGTACCACTGACCGAGGGATAACCCATGGCTTCGATGGACGACGCTGTCGGATATGTAGCGGCTCTCGCAGCCCCCCCGCGCGACCCGATCGAACCACTCGCGATCTTCGCCGGTTAGGTAGGTCTCGTCGAACCGGTAGCGCTCCCAGATGGCTCGGCGGACGGCTCCGCTCGTCGTGGAGAACGCAACCGTAGTCGTGGTGTTGAACGCCATCGATAGAAAGCCCTCTTCGATCGGACTCGCTCCAGGCACGGGAATCTGCCGGCTGAACGTCGCCGCGAGCATATCGGTTCCGTGAGCAAACGGAGACACGAGACGAGCGAGCCAGTGGCGGTTAGCTGGGAATGCGGGCGCCGATATCAGCACGCAGATTGGACCCTGGGCCGCCTCCAAGCCGGTGTTGCTCGCAAGACCGTAACTGAATCGTCGCCGGAGGTGGACGACCTGTACCCCAGCCCGCTCCGCGATCTGTACTGTCGCGTCGGTCGAACCGGAGTCGACGAGGACGATCTCAACAGTCCCAGGGTAGTCCTGCTGTGCGACCGCCGACAGGGTGGCCGGCAGCACGCGCTCCTCGTTGCACGCGCGGATGATGATTGACACGTCAGGATGGGCGGCGGTCATCGTGCCACCTCCCGCGACGCCCACAGTCTCAGCTTCGGCACGCGTGCCGAAGAGTGATTCAGCGGGGCTAGGACCATGCCATGCGGCTGGTCCGCATTCCAGGACGTTCTAGCCTGAGTACCGGCGCTAGCGTTGCTGCCGGACCCGCAATTTAGAACCTTGGCAACTTCCTGATCTTCATTCGTATAAAAAGGCTGCTCGGGCGGGAGGGCTACGGTCCCACATCGGCGACTCCGTCGTTGAGCCATGTAACCGAACGATAGGCCGATATCCCGCGGATGCCTGGCGACGGGGCGATCGGATGAATTGGCGCCGACAGTAGGGGGCGTGGTTGAAATTGCAGTACCCCGGAAGGTTCGGTTCGAGGATTCAGGAGATTGTCGAGCTTGAGCCTGACGACTCAGCCGCGGTGGGGCGCACGCCCCGACGCTTGGTGCAAACCCTCCGTCCAGCCAAGGCCGAGATGTGCAGTCCTCGGCCAAGCGAGCACAGTATCGCTGGCGGGCTGCAAACCTTCAAGTTGCCGCTAGCGTCGGGAAGGCTGGACAAAATTCATCCGCCTCATCTGGCTGCGCAGCACCCAGCCTCCGAGCGGTGCCGTGAACAGCAAAAGCGTGCCGGCCTGCGAAAGGGCGACGCCCAGCGCACCCAGCGCATGGCCCGACGCGATGGCCAGGGGAACATAGACGGCGGCGCTGCCAGCCAGCAGGGCCACCAGCTGGCGGAACATCGACAGCGCCCCGAAGAGGACGCAAAGCCAGGCCAGCAACCCCATGCCCAGAGACTGCAGACAAGCCGCGCGGACGAGCGGCGTGATGGCGTCATCGTCGGTACCCAGCCAGACGCGAATGAAGGGCCCGCCCAGCACAGCCAGTGCGACGGCGCTGCCGGCTCCGATCGCCAGCACCATGCGAAGACTCCTAGCCGTCACGCGCCGGACCCAGGCGTCGTCGCCACGGTGCAGCGCCTCGCCCAGGGCCGGCCAGTAGGGCAGGAGGATGGCCTGAAACACCGCGAGCATCAGCATCGGCAGGCGGCCCACGGCAGAGAAGATCGCCACGGCGTCCGGGCCATAGATCTGCGCCACGACGAGGTCGGGTGTACGGACGATGGCCATGGTGGCGACATCGATCACCACGAAGTGAAGACCGATCAAGGCCATCGACTTGACCGTGGGGCCGTCCAACGCACGCAATTGCGGCATTCGGGCCAGCCGCCCCCGGGCGACAACCAGCCACAGCGCAATCCCCCCTAGGAGGGGACCACAGAGCATCAGGGCACCGATGATCGGTAGGGGCTGTCCGGCCCAGACTCCGGCGGCGAAGGCCAGCAGGCCTACCAGGCTCGCCGCGATCATCGTGGCGTGCACGACGTCGCCCCGCTGGTGGGCCAGGATGGCGAAATTGGCGATCGTCGCCGGGTTCGCCAGAAGTGCCACGCAGATCGCAAGCAGCGCCGTGCCCTGGGCGATCTGCGCTGTCGCCGGTGTACTGGCGTTCAAGATGCCGGCCCACGACAACCACGGGGTGGTGCACACCAATGTCGCGACCAGAAGTGCCGTCACGCCCGTCACGATGGCGCTGCTGGCCGTGAAGAAGCGCCTTGCGGCGTCCCGGTCGGTCATCGCGACGGCGCCGAGCCGCGTGAGCAACGCCGCGGGTTGCCCGAAATACGCTACGGACGCCCAGCTGGTCAGCGCCAGCACGGTCATCCACATTCCGAAGACATCTCGCGTGGTGTGCCGCGCCAGCAGTGCGAGGCAGACAAGTTGGACGACGGCGAACACGCCCTGGTAGGCCGCACCCAGAACAGCCGTCCGGCGCGCCCGTATCGAGCGGTCCCGGCCAGCCTCGGGCTCAACCGAGACTGCGACTCCGAGCGGCGTATCGACGATCAGCTTGAACTCCAGATGCGACGGCTGACTTCGATGGCACCTGATTGATGCCGAGCCATGGATTCTCGGGGGTAAGCCCGGCGCGGTGCCGCGGTGGACTACTCCAAGTGCGGAGATTCTAATGATACGCCTATCTCGAGGGCAGATCGCCTTTGAGCAGCGCTCAAAGGTTGTGAAGAAATCGTTTTTCGGCCCGACGGAGTGACAGCATCACGCATCGCGTGGCAAAGTGGACCGCAAAGGGGTCAGGAAGCGGTCATCGGGAAACGGGAGAGATCAACCGGCGGGATTTGCCAAGCAATCGGCGCTACCCTTTATTATCAGTGCCTTATTCTGCTACTGCGATTCTGTTGGACGCACCTTCCCCGTAGCCCAGTAACCGGTCGAGCGAGACCACGCGCGCAACGCAAGCCATATCGCCCGCGATCTGGCCACAATGACGTTCGACGCCCATGGGTGTTGATCGAGCCGTGCGGACCTACGCGCACGCGCAAGTACATCCATGCCCCTCTGAGCTTCTGAAAAAACCGGAAAGGCCGCACAGGCTCACCCGCAAGCCGCTGAAACATTAAGTGGCTTTCCTGCCACTCGGCGTCATGAGAAGGTTTTCTTCAAAACCTCTCAGCGCAGGTACAGCCGATAAAATGCCAGGCGCAAGGCGTTGTTCACGGTAGCCATGACCCGCGCCGCCATTCTATCGGCAAAGCTGGGCGTATATTCCAGGCGCGGCGTCACACGACCCACAAATCCCAGAAACTCCTTGCTCTGCGATCGGCCGATCACCACGCTCCATTGCTGGGCCGAGACACGGAATCCGGCCAGCGCCTCGCGGCAATACCAGGCGTCGCCATGGGCGAGCAGGCGGAACCAGTATTCGAGATCAATGACATAGGGGTGGGCTGCGTCGAAGGCACCGACCCGCCCGGTCAGCGCGCGGCGCAACAGCACGGCCCCCGGTTCGCCGAGCAGGTTGGTGCCACGACGAATGCAGGAGCGGATCACCTCGGCGGCGGCGATGCGGCCTTCCCGGCCGCCCGGGTAGCCGCGCCGGGTGAGCAGGCGGCCATCGGGACCCAGTACGTTGCGCGCGCTGAAGACCAGCGCGATGCGTTCATCGCGGTCCGCTTCGAGTACCGCGACCTGGCGCTCGAGACACTGCGGCGCCAGCACGTCATCGTGGGGCAGCAACTTGAAATACTGTCCACGGGCCTCGCTGAGGCAGCGGTTCCAGTTGCCGGCGGGCCCCAGGTTTGCGGGGTTACGCAGGCAGATCAGGCGCGGATCCGAATAGCCGGCCAGCACCTGCGCAGTCTCATCGGGTGAGTGGTCGTCGATCACGATCAACTCGAAATCGGAGAGGCTTTGTGCCAATACTGAATCGATTGCGGCAGCCAGATGCGCGGCGCCGCGGTAGGTCGGTATCGCGACCGACACCAGCGGTACGCCATCACCGTTCAGGCTCACTAGGCGACGCTCTGATAGTAGAGGTTCTGGGGGTGGCGGGCGTCGGCAAAGAAGTACCAGCGCTCGGCGAGGAGCCCGATGAACTGGGCGCCGAAGGCAATAATCGGCAGGGTCGCGGAACCGGTGAGATAGGCGGCGGCCAGCAGCAGCAGCGGCACCGGGAAGACCAGGACCAGGAAGCCCAGGCGCACCAGGCGCAGCGTGGCCGGGCTGCGGCCGTGGAAGAACTCCCGGGTGTTGAAGGACCCGCCGGTGGCCCCCTGCGCCTTCTGGACCACGGTCTGATGGCGCACGCCGATGGCGGTCTGGACCGTGCTCTTGGGTTTCAAATGGTCATTGCGGTAGAGTGACGACCACCGGGTCACCAGTGCCATCAGGGTAAAGATCACCCCCCAGACACCATAGACGGCCACCAGCGCATTGCCGCTGTAGGCGGCATAGGCGCTCGCCAGCAGGAACCCGGAGCTGAGCCCGAAGAGGGTAAAGTTCGCCACCGTGAGCGGGGAGCGCCACTCCGCGAGAAAGGGTACCCCGGCGTAGACCATGGCGGTGCAGACGAACAGGGCGAAGACCGCCAGGGTGGCCGCCAGGCCGAGTACGAGACTCGGGTCCACCCGCAGCCAGTTACCCAGGGTGAAGAAGGGCGTCGTGAAGCCCAGCGCGTGGGCGAGCCCGTAGGCAGCGATGAGGCCCATCGCCACGGGCAGGATCACGACCTCCCGGGACAGCCAGGACGCATGCCAGCGGGCGGGCGCCCGCCAGGCGCGCAGCGGCCGGCCCAGATGGAAGAAGGAGGCGATGAGCCCGGCCGCCAGCAACAGCAAGGCCAGCAGGCCGCCGACGGCGTAGAAGGCCGCCCCCTGGGCCGGCAGGAAGTTGGCCAGGGCGTGGACCTGGCCGGTGAACAGGGCGAGGAACAGCCCCTGGCCGGCGCCGATCAGGGTGGTGAGGAAAATGACTGAGAAGGCGGGGTGCATGGGGCTCTCGCTTAAAGAAGTACGTTAGTACGTTAGTACGCAATGCCATTAAGTCAAGCGCCGACGGCGCGGCTTCTCGTTCCCACGCTCCGCGTGGGAATGCCGGGCGGGCGCTCCGCGTCCGGTTTTGGCAATGGACGCGGAGCGCCCGCACTTGCTCCCACGCAGGAGCGTGGGAGCCAGAATGGCTTAACTTAATGGCATTGCGTTAGTACGGGAGTACGGAAGCATTACCCGACCGCCAGACTTTCTTAGCGTACTTCCGTACTAACGTACTAACGTACTTTCTTACCGTATTAACGTACTTTCTTACCAAGTGACATCGTCCAAGGTCTCCTCACCCTGATAGGTCGTGAGGTCCTCCTTGTGCAAGGGGTTGTCGGCGCGCAGGAGTTCCTCCGGGTCGATGTAGATCCGGGTCTTGCGCCGCGGCAGGTAGTGGTTCGCCGGATGGGTGCCGCACTCGGGCAATAACTGGTAACCGCCGCGCTCGCGGATAGCGATGGAGACCTCCGAATCCGGGTCGTGCACGTCGCCGAAGAGCCGGGCACTGGCCGGGCAGGCCAGAACACAGGCGGGCTGTCGCTCCCGCTCGGGCAAGGTCAGGTCCGTAATGCGGTCGATGCACAGGGTACACTTCTTCATTACCCGTTGCTGCTCGTCCACTTCCCGGGCGCCATAGGGGCAGGCCCAGGAGCAATACTTGCAGCCGATGCACTTGTCGTAATCCACCAGGACGACGCCGTTGTCCGCCCGCTTGTAGGAGGCGCCGGTGGGACAGACCTGCACGCAGGGCGGCTCTTCGCAGTGCAGACAGCTCTTGGGGAAGTGCACCGTCTCGGTGTCCGGGAAGGTACCGACCTCAAAGGTCTGAACGCGATTGAAAAAGGTCCCGGTAGGGTCCGCGTCATAGGGGTTCTCATCGACCAGGGGTCCCGCCCAGCCGGAGGTGTTCCACTGCTTGCAGGAGGTCACGCAGGCGTGGCAACCGACGCAGACATTGAGATCGATGACCAAGGCCAGTTGGGTCATGGGCGGAACCTTCTCATTGACGTTGCACGCCGCAACAGATTTCGGACGCACCCCAACCTAGGGTCGATCCCGGTCGCCATCGTCGGAGTCCTGATCATCGTCATCGTCCTCGTACTCCTCGATCAACAACTCTTCGGCCAAGTCCGCGGGCTCCACCTCCAGGCCCTCCAGTTCGGCGTCCCAGTTGGTGCCGACCAGGACCCCGTCCTCGCTCATGCCAGCCAGCCAGGTATCGATGAAGAGGTCCAGTTCCAGGCTGGCAGGCTGGTATCCCGCCCAGTCGTCCGTGCAATGGATGGCGGCGTGCGCCGCGTCGGACCAGAACACATAGACGTCCGTGTCCTCGTATTCGACGGATTCGCACACGGCCCAGCCGTTGTCGGACTGCAGGCCCCACACCAGGCCACTGGCACGGACCTCGCGCACAAAGCGGTCGTGGTTCGCTTGAGGGTCGACGGAGGAGTCTGTCATGGTGCCACCTGGTTGGGGAAGTACGTTAGTACGGGAGTACGGAAGTACGTTGGTAACGCGTCAAGAAAAGGTTAAACACAAACACCATCGTCGTTGTCGTTGTCGTTGTCGTTGTCGTTGTCGTTGTCGTAATCGTAGTCGTAATCGGAGAAGCGATGCAATCCGGGGTACGAGAGAATCCAGGGCGCTACGGTCACCTCGATTACGACAACGACAACGACAACGACGGGGCCGGGCCGGACGGGGCATCCGCCCCGTCCGGAACGTTTTCGCGCCATCCCAAAAGCGCCAACGATGCGACTTGCCGAGGTTCCTTAAACGTTCGGGACGGGGCGCATGCCCCGTCCCGCCAGAGTCACGCTCGCTCTCCGCCCGTACTAACGTACTTTCTTAGCGAACAACCCCGCGACATACGCCTGCCACCTGCCGCGGCGGGGCTCCTGACCGGGCAGTATGGGCATGGGCGGGAACTGGGGGGAGGTCTCTTTGGGCTCGTCGGCACCGGCCTTGTAGACCCGCACCCGCACATCGAACCAGGCCGCCTGTCCGGTCACCGGGTCGGCATTGGAATAGTGACCGCCGCTCGCGTCGGCGGGGAGTTCCTCGCTGATCAGGTGATTGAGCAGGAAGCCCTTGCGGGACTCGTCCGCCTGCTGGCCCAGACTCCAGGCGCCGGCGGCCTTGCCGATGGCGTTCCAGGTCCAGACGGTGCCGGGTTCCACGGCCTCGGAGAAGCGGCACATGCAGCGCACCTTGCCATGGGCTGACTCCACCCAGATCCAGTCCCCGTCGCCGAAGCCGTTGGCCGCCCCGACCCGCGGGCTGACAAAGAGGTAGTTGTGGCTGTGGATCTGGCGCAGCCAGGCGTTCTGGCTGTCCCAGGAGTGGTACATGGCCATGGGCCTCTGGGTCAGCGCGTTCAGCGGATAGCGCTCGGTGTCCACGCACCCATTCTCCAGGGGCTCGTAGTAGAAGGGCAAGGGGTCGAAATAGGTCTCGACGCGCCGCGCCAGCCGCTCCGGGGGCCGCCGGCCGGGCCGCTTGCCCTGGGCGGCCAGGCGGAAGCGCTGCAACACCTCGGAATAGATATGGATCAGGATGGGGTCCGAGTACCGGGTGATGCCGTGGACGTGCGACCAGTGCAGATAGCCCTGGTTCCAGTTGCGCATGTATTGGTAGGAGCGCGGCAACTCGTGGTGGTAGAAACAGCCGTGCTCGGCGTAGCGCTCCCACTGCAGCGGATTGGGTTCACCCTTGAGGAACTTGTCGCCGTCCTTGCCCCGCCAACCGGCCAGGAAACCGATGCCCGAGCCCGGGGAGGTCTCGTAGTTGACGATGAAGTCGGGGTAATCGCGGAACTTGCGGCTGCCGTCCTCGCGCACGAAGGCGGGGAGCTTGAGCCGTGAGCCCAGCTCGATCAGCACGTCCTGAAAGGGCCGACACTCGCCCTTAGGGGGCAGCACCGGGATGCGCACCGAGTCCACCGGGCCGTCGAACTCGGAGATCGGGCGGTCCAGCATGGAGAGACAGTCGTGGCGCTCCAAATAGCTGGTGTCGGGCAGCACCAGGTCCGCGAAGGCGACGGTCTCCGAGGAGAAGGTGTCGCAGACCACCAGGAAGGGGATCTTGTACTGTCCCTCCACGCCCTTGTCGGTCAGCATCCGGCGGACCTCGACCGTATTCATGGTCGAATTCCAGGCCATGTTGGCCATGAACAGGAACAGGGTGTCGATCGGATAGGGGTCACCGCGCCAGGCGTTGGTGATGACGTTGTGCATCAACCCATGGACGGCGAGCGGATACTCCCAGGAGAAGGCCTTGTCGAGGCGCACCGCCTCCCCCTGCGCGTCCACGAACAGGTCCTCCGGACGGGCGGGCCAGCCGAGCGGCATCCCGTCGAGCGGGGTGTTGGGCTTGACGCACTCGGGACCGGTCGGGGGCTTGGGACAGGGCGGGATGGGCCGCGGATAGGGGGCCTTGTGGCGGAAGCCGCCGGGGCGGTCGATGGTCCCCAGGATGCTCATCAGGATGGCGAGCGTGCGGGTGCTGTGGAAACCGTTGGAGTGGGCGGCCAGACCGCGCATGGCATGGAAGGCGACCGGGTTGCCGGTCACGGTGGCGTGCTCGTTGTCCCAGCAGTCGGTCCAGGGGATCGGCAGCTCGATCTTCTGATCGCGCGCCGTCACGCCCATCTCGTGCGCCAGGCGCCGGATGGTCGCGGCCGGGATGCCGGTGATGGTCTGGGCCCACTCCGGCGTGCACTCGGCCACCCGCTCCTTCAAGAGTTGAAAGGCGGGCTTGACCGGGGTGCCGTCCTCCAGGGTGTAACTGCCCATCAGGTGCGGATCGGCGCCCGGGGTGTGGGTGAGGACGGCGCCGGTGCGGCGATCCCACCAGAGCTTGTTCTCGGGGTCGACACAGGCCCGGTCCACGTCGGCGTCGACCCGCCGGAAGAGCCCGTGGTCGGCCCGCGCCGGGTCGTCCACCACCAGCTCCGCGGCATTGCTGTACTGGATCAGGAAGTCCCGGTCATAGAGACCGAGCACGATCAGCTCGTGGATGAGGGCGAGCAGCAGGGCGCCGTCGGTCCCCGGTTTGATCGGCACCCACTCGTCGGCGATGGCCGAGTAACCGGTGCGGATGGGGTTGATGGAGATGAAGCGACCGCCCTGCCGCTTGAACTTGGAGATGGCGATCTTGAGCGGATTGCTGTGGTGGTCCTCGGCGGTGCCGATCATCACGAACAGTTTGGCCCGGTCGAGATCCGGTCCGCCGAACTCCCAGAAGGAGCCGCCGATGGTGTAGATCATCCCCGCGGCCATGTTTACGGAGCAGAAGCCCCCGTGGGCGGCGTAGTTGGGGGTGCCGAACTGCTTGGCGAAGAGGCCGGTCAAGGCCTGCATCTGGTCGCGCCCGGTGAAGAGCGCGAAGCGTTTGGGGTCCTCCGCCCGGAGTTTGCCCAGTCGCCGCGTCAGCAGTTCAAAGGCCTCCTCCCAGGAAATCTCCTCGAACTGCGAGGTACCCCGCTCGGCCCCGGGCTTGCGCCGCAGCGGCCGGGTGAGGCGCGCCGGGGAATATTGCTTCATGATGCCCGACGAGCCCTTGGCGCAGATCACCCCGTGGTTCAGCGGGTGGTCGGGGTTGCCCTCGATGTAGCGGATCTCCCCGTCGCGCAGGTGCACCCGGATGCCGCAACGGCAGGCGCACATGTAGCATGTGGTCTCTTTGACCTCGACCCGGCCGACGCTGGCGTCCGAGTGGGTGGTGGGGTCTTGCATGGAGCGACCTTGCGGCACGGTAACAATTCAGGGGATTCTAATATTCTTCCGCGACCCGGCGCAAACCCGCTCACCGGCCCGGCCGGTTCGCGCCCCCGCTCACCCCGCCCCTGCGACCCCGCCGCGCTCGGGGGGTAGTCGCGCCCGACCCTGCCGGCCCAGTGTCCGCCGCGGTCTTTCACCCGCGCCACCCGCCACCTCCGCGTCCGGTCTTGCCGACCCTTCCACCCCAGCCCCGGGCCGACGGCCGGCGCCACCAACCGCCTTGCCCGCCGCCCGTCGCGCGACTTAAGATAGGCAGTATAAGTACATCAACAGGTACTTAATCCGGTTAACGAATGGTTGAATTTTCCGTCCATCAGGGCGTGTTCGATGACCTGGACCTGGAGGTCTCAGCCATTCCTGCAACCAGGGATTCTGACAATCACAAGTAGTCGACACCTCCGATCGTGTCGGCGCGGGTTCAAAAAGGGGGGACAAGGGCGATGAAACTGGTTGATCCACATGGTGGGGGTGACTTGCTGCCACTGCTGCTCGAGGGCGAGGAACTCGCGCAGGAGGGTCGGCACGCGGCCACGCTGCCCAGTCTGCGCGTGAGTCAACGTGAGAAAGGCGACCTCATCATGCTGGGCATCGGCGGCTTCACGCCGCTGACCGGCTTCATGTCGCACACCGACTGGCAGGGCGTCTGCGATGGGATGAGAATGGCCTCCGGCCTGTTCTGGCCCATCCCGATCACCCTCTCGGCCGCCGCGGCGGCGGCCGATACCATCATGATCGGCGCCGAAATCGCCCTCACCGACCCGGATGACGACAGCATTCTGGCGACCATGCGTGTCACCGAAAAATACGTCATCGACAAGTTGCACGAATGCGCCACCGTGTTCCAGACCACGGACCCGGCGCACCCCGGCGTCACGCTGGTGATGCAACAAGGCGAGGTCAACCTCGCCGGCCCGGTCAAGGTGCTGTCCACCGGCGGCTTCCCCGAAAAATACGGCGACCTGTTCAAGACCCCGAAAGAGACCCGCGCGCTGTTCACCGCCCTGGGCTGGTCGCGGGTCGCGGCCTTCCAGACCCGCAATCCGATGCACCGCTCGCACGAGTACCTGGCCAAGGTCGCCATCGAGACCTGCGACGGCGTGCTGATCCACTCGCTGCTGGGCAACCTCAAACCCGGCGATATCCCGGCCGAGGTGCGCACCAAGGCCATCGGCACCCTGGTCGAAAACTACTTCGTCAAGAATACGGTCGTGCAGGCCGGCTATCCGCTCGACATGCGCTACGCCGGCCCGCGCGAAGCCCTGCTGCACGCGCTGTTTCGCCAGAACTACGGCTGCTCGCACCAGATCATCGGGCGCGACCATGCCGGCGTGGGCACCTATTATGGCCCGTTCGACGCCCAGCATATCTTCGACCGCCTGCCCGTCGGCGCCTTGCAGACCCAGCCCATGAAGATCGATATGACCTTCTGGTGCTACAAGTGCGGCGGCATGGCCACCGGGCGCACCTGCCCCCATGCCGATGCCGACCGGCTGCAGGTCTCCGGTACCCAGTTGCGCAAGTCGCTGTCCGCCGGACTCGACGTGCCGCCCGAGTTCAGCCGTGCGGAGGTGCTCACGATTTTGCGTGAATACTACGCCAGCCTTGACAGCCAGTGATCTCGTGTACACTCCCAAACCTTGAACGAGGAGAGACAGCAATGCCGACCTATGTAAGAACCGACAAATGCGATGGGTGCAAGGGTCAGGACAAGACCGCCTGCATGTATATCTGCCCGCACGACCTGATGGCCCTGGACAAGGACGGCTCGGCCACCGGGCACGCCATGAAGGCCTGGAACCAGGAACCCGAGCAGTGTTGGGAGTGTTATTCCTGCGTCAAGATCTGTCCGCAAAACGCGATCGAGGTGCGCCATTACGCCGACATCGTGCCGCTGGGCGGTTCGGTCCAGCCGCTGCGCGGCTCCGACTCGATCATGTGGACCATCAAGTTCCGCAACGGTACCATGAAGCGCTTCAAATTCCCGATCCGCACCACCGCCGAAGGCTCGATCGATCCCTACGGCAACAAGCCCATGCCCAAGATCGCCGACCTCGGCGCCCCCGGCGTCTTCACCAAGGAAATGATGGGCGGCTATCGTGCCGGCCGGCCGGACGAACTGATCCGCCGCTGAGCGGGCGTTCCAACCATCAACCATCCTGAATCGTTGCGGGACAGACCGCGGCCCCCTGCGGTGGGCAGGCGTCGTCCCCACGCAATCCAAACGGTGAATGCGAATGTCACAAGGTACCTTTGAAGATCCCACCGTCGTCCAGGAAGAGCTGGACATCCTGCTGATCGGCGGCGGCATGGCCTGCTGCGGCGCGGCTTTTGAAATGATGCGCTGGGCCGAGGCGCTCAAGGCCGAAACCGGCACTGAGCTCAAGATCAAGCTGGTGGACAAGGCCGCGATGGACCGCTCCGGGGCCGTGGCCCAGGGACTGTCCGCGATCAACACCTACATCGGCTCCGAGCAGGACCCGGCCGACTATGCCCGCATGGTCTCCAATGACCTGATGGGCATCACCCGCGACGACCTGGCCTATGACCTGGGCCGCAATGTCGATGATTCGGTGCACCTGTTCGAGGAGTGGGGCCTGCCGATCTGGAAGACCGACGCCGACGGGGTGCGCCACGACGGTGCCGAGTCGCTCAAGGAAGGCCTGCCGCTGCTGAAAGACGGCGGCAAACCGGTCCGCTCGGGCAAATGGCAGATCATGATCAACGGCGAATCCTACAAGTGGATCGTCGCCGAGGCCGCCAAGAAGGCACTGGGCCTGTCACGGATCGAAGAGCGTATCTTCATCGTCAAGCTGATCAACGACAAGAACGACCCCTCGCGCATTGCCGGCGCGGTCGGCTTCTCGGTGCGTACCAACACCATCCACGTCTATAAGGCCAAGGCCGTGCTGCTGGCGGCCGGCGGCTGCGTCAACCTGTTCCGCCCGCGCTCGGTGGGCGAAGGCACGGGGCGCGCCTGGTACCCGGTCTGGAACGCGGGCTCCACCTACGCCATGGCCGCCGAGGCCGGCGCCGAGATGACGATGATGGAAAACCGCTTCGTCCCCGCCCGCTTCAAGGACGGTTACGGCCCGGTCGGCGCCTGGTTCCTGCTCTTCAAGGCCAAGGCCACCAATGCCTACGGCGAAGACTATATGGTCAAGAACAAGGAGATGCTCAACGACTACCCGCCCTACGGCCAGGCCGCCGTACCCGCCTCCTGCCTGCGCAATCATCTGATGCTCAAGGAGATGAAGGAAGGCCGCGGCCCCATCTACATGGACACCGTCAGCGCCTTGGCCAAGCTGCGCGAGACCCTCACGCCCAAAGAGGTCAAGCATCTGGAAGCGGAGGCCTGGGAAGACTTCCTGGATATGTGTATCGGCCAGTGCGGCATCTGGGTCGGCGAGAACATCGAGCCCGAGAAGAAGAACTCCGAGCTGATCCCGACCGAACCCTACCTGCTCGGCTCGCACTCCGGCTGCTGCGGCATCTGGGTCTCGGGTCCGACCGACGTCGGTGCCCCCACCGCCGATGAAGGCGACTACGACGGCGTGCCGGCCCACCTGCCGCGCGGCTGGAACTGGGGCTATCGCTCCATGACCACGGTCAAGGGCCTGTTCACCGCCGGCGACGGCGTGGGCGCCTCCGGCCACAAGTTCTCCTCCGGTTCGCACACCGAGGGCCGGCTGGCCTCCAAGGCCATGATCCAATACGCGCTGGACAACAAGGACTGGACGCCCGAGCTCGACACCCCGGTGGAACAACTGGCGACCGAGATCTACCAACCGGTGCGCAACTACCTGGCAAACAAGGATTACAGTACCGCCATCGACATCAACCCCAACTACATCACGCCCAAGATGCTGCAGTTCCGCCTGCAGAAGATCATGGACGAGTATGTGGCCGGCACCTCCACCTACTACAACACCAACGACAAGATGCTGGAGGTGGCTGAATACAAGCTGGGGATGCTCAAGGAAGATTCGCTCAAGATGCGCGCCAAGGACCTGCACGAACTGCTGCGCGCCTGGGAGAACTACCACCGTATCATCACGGCGGAGGCCCACATGAAGCACATCCAGTTCCGCGAGGAGTCCCGCTATCCGGGCTTCTACTACCGCACCGACAAGAACTTTGTCGATGAGGAGAACTGGCATTGCTTCGTCAATTCCATCTACGACAAGAACACCAAGCAATGGACCTGCTTCAAGCGCAAGCACGTCGACCTGGTGGACAAGTCCAAGCTGTTCAAGGCCGCGGCCCACTAGGCCCCTGAGGCCCAGCGCATAACGGACCCGGGGCCGGGCGCCGCAAGGCGTCCCGGCCCTTTGCTTGGCAAGGGGCCATTAGCGAGTGCCGATAGCACCGTTGTCGTTGTCGTAATCGCGGTTATTGTAGCCCCGTAGGATGGGTAGGGCGCAGCGAAACCCATCGTCTTCGCCGGCGCAAACTGCTGATCCTCTCGCCCCCTCAGCCGTAACCAAAGTCAAGCCCCACCAACACCATCAGCCACTTATCCCGTGGACCGACCACCAGGTAACCGCCATGCAAGATGCCCAGCCCCTCCCCTTCCCCGGCAGCCCGGTGGTCCCGCAAACCTTTGACGACGGCAAGGTCATCCAATTCCAGTGCCGCCCCGGCATTTCCTGCTGGAATGCCTGCTGCAGCAATATCGACATCTCCCTGACCCCCTACGACATCCTGCGCCTGAAGCACCGCTTCGCCATCAGTTCCGGCGAATTCCTGCGGGACTATACGGTCCCCTACGAGATGGAGCAGGACAGCATCGCCGGCGTCAAACTGCGCCCCATCGCCAATGGCACGGCCTGCCGCTTCATGACCCACGCGGGCTGCAGCGTCTACGCAGACCGCCCGACCGCCTGCCGCTATTACCCCGTCGCCCTGCTGTCGCTGCGCCGCCAGGACGAATACAGCGACCGCTCCTCCTACGCCCTGGTCGAAGAACCGCACTGTCTCGGTCACCAGGAGCCGCGCCCCATCAGCGTCGCCGACTACCGCAAGGAACAGGGGCTGGAAGACTATGACGACGCGGCGCGCGGCTGGCGCCAATTGATCCTGAAGAAGAAATCGTCCGGCCCCAGCATCGGCAAGCCATCCAAGCGCAGCCTGGAGCTGTTCTTCATGGTCTGCTACGACCTCGACCGCTTCAGCCAGTTCGTCGCCAGCGACGGCTTCAGCGACATCTACGACCTGCCGTCCGAGGAGTTGAAGAACATCCTCTGCGACGATCTGGAGTTGATGCAATTCGGCTTCCGCTTTCTGCGCCAGGTCCTGTTCGGCGAAGAGACTATCCCATTGCGACGCGAAGCGGCCGAACAGCGCCGGCTGCGGCACATGGAGCGTCAGCAGCGCCTCGCGACCGAGGCGGCGGCGCGCCGCGCCATGGAGCAGGATGAGATGTATGAGGACCCGGCTGAGTAACGGGTCAAGGACAAGCACAATCGTTGTCGTTGTCGTTGTCGTAATCGAAATCGGAGAAGCGAAGCACCTTGGGGTGCGAGAGAGAGTCCGGGGCACTACGATAACCTCGATTACGACAACGACAACGACAACGACAACGGTGCTAAGGCGTTGATCATCACTCCGCCAACCCGCCTTGCGGCAACCCGTCGTGGTCGGAGTTATGATCGAGGCCAAAATAGTAGACCCCCGCACCTGACCCCAGCGCCCCATGACCCAACCGATCCCACAGGAACCACCTCCGTCCGCAATCTCACGCGACGACTACGACTCGCCGTGGAAAGCCCTGCTCGACCGCTGGCACCGGCAGTTTCTCGAGTTCTTTTTTCCCGTGGCCGCCGCCGATATCGACTGGTCGCGTGGACATGAATTCCTCGACAAAGAACTGCAAAAAGTCACCCGCCGGGCGGTCGTGGGTCGCCGCTATGTAGACAAGCTGATCAAGGTGTGGAGGCGCAGCGGCGATGAGACCTGGGTGTTGATCCACACCGAGGTCCAGGGCGAGCGGGAGACGCACTTCGAGAAGACTACCATCGCTGTATCCAAATCATCGAGGAGGCAGAGCACATGCAATACGTGACCACTGCTGAGCGCATCGGGATCAAAAAGGGCCGGCAAGAGGGCCGGCGAGAGGGCCAACGTGAGTTGTTGGAGCAACTGCTGGCGGTGCGGTTTGGGCCCTTGCCGGACCTGGTGGAGGCGCGGTTGGCGGGAGCCGAGTCGGTTCAGTTGGCGGCCTGGTTCCAGCGGGGGCTGACCGCGCCGACGTTGGAGGCGGTGTTCGAGCCGACTTGAGCCGGGGCTCCTACCGCCCCTCTACGACCTGATCGACCGGCGGCGGCCCGACTGATTCCCTCGGCGAGACGACACGCCTCGCCCGCCGATCAGGCAGCACGGGAGCAATCATATCAGCGCCCAATCGTCAGCTGGGCCGCTTCCGGGACCTTGCCGATATCAGAATCTTACAGGGTCGTACACGAAACGCGTTGGGACGCTAGTGATTGCCGGTACTGGTTACCTTGTGGCCGTAAATCGGAAACGGGACCAAGGTCGAGTTCTTTTCCTAAGGGGAGCAAAGCAAGAATGGAGACGAGTTCAAAAGTGGTTTTTGATGTCATGTCAAGGGAACTCGAGAATGAACGAAAACGACTCGAGCGAATCGAAAATAAAGCAACGAAATATCTGACAATTGTCAGCATAACGACTACGGCAATGACAGCTCTGTCAGCGCAAATCAGTGCAATTGCAAAAGTGCAGATCATATCGCAATCTATTTCTGGTCTTCTGTTTGCAGTTGCAACCGCTTTGTTCTTTTTTGAGATTGTAGTCCTGATGGGGTCTGTTGCTATACAACACTACCCTGTCATCGAAAGAGGCTTTCATGTGAAACTGGAAAACCAGCCCGAAGATGTTATCTATTACAATATGACAATCACCTATGGCATGCTTTATAGCATATACTATGAAAAAAATAACAGAAAGGCGCAAGAAAGGTAACCGATTTGACGAGCGATCTGGAAATACGAGACTCAAGAATCAAAGAATTGGAGCAGGCGCTTGCGGCCATGCGACGCGAATCCGCGCCTGCTCAGGCAGCGGGGGATGCCCCGAAGAATTCTGAAGGCGGCATGCGTAACTTAGGCATCGGAATAGAAGATGCCCCTACAGTTCCCGGTATTGGGAGCTTTGGGCGTTCTTAGGTAACCGGTAACTCCGCGGCGTCCTTCCCCACCCGCCCGCGATCCGGACAATGGCTCCCATCATTCGCAACCACGACGGGAGCAACCGATGGAAACTACCGAGAAGCGCGTGCGGCGCAGCCTGAGGAGTGAACGGATGGGGTCATGAACGGATGGGTTCAGGTCTTGAGTTCTCCCTGTGGCACAAGTCAAGACCTGATCCTGCCGTTTCTTGACCCTGCCGTTTCTGCACCGCCGTCACGGCGAGGCATAAGTCAAGACCTGACACCTTCGCATGGACACCTTCGCATGTGTGACACCTTCGCATGTGACCCCTTCGCATGACCTGACCCCCTTCGCAAATAAGACGACGCCGGCCCGGGTGCGGTGCGCGCGCTTCGATCGTCGTTGCGGCCGGAGAGCCCGCAGGGTGCGCCGCGCGCACCGCACCACCGCGATGCCAGTGCGTCCCTGCGCAAGGTGCGCGCGGGGCGATCCTACACCGATCGCCGATCGTGGCCGCAACGACGATCAAGGCCGGTGCGCGGACGCCACCGGCCTCGGGACTGTAAGCGTTCAGGGCGCGACGAGGGCAGACACCCGATCGATCACCGCATGGGCGTGACCTGCCGCCGTCTGGGCCTCCGCCCGGTTGAACGCCTCCCCGGGGGTCAGACCCGCCAGGGCGTCCGGATAGCGGGTAGGGATATACAGCTTGTCGAGGGCCAGCGCGCTGTCCAGGAGCCCGGCCAACGCCGCCCCCAGGTGATCAGGGAGGTCCCGGATCAGGCGGGTCAGCGAATGGCCCCAGGGGTCCAGGTCGTTCCCGAACCAATGGGCCTTGAGCGCCTTCTCTCCCGCCTGTTGTGCGAGGAAGGCCGCCTGGGCGAATTTGCCCACCGCAATCAATGCCTCCGCCGCCTCCAAGTCGTCACGCGCCTGACGCAGCCACCGATCCGCATCCTCCCGTACCCGCTCAGCGCTCATAGAGCACCCGACCCTCGGCCAAGATGCGCCGGATGAAAGGCCGGTGCGACATCGCCTCAAGCTCTCCCGGCGTCAGCACCACCGGCTCCACCGGCCAGGGGCTGTCCTGCAACAGCCGCAACACCCGCCCGATGCGCTCCAGCGGTCCATCCACCGTCTCACACACCAGGAGCAGGTCCAGGTCCGAACGCCGGGTCGCGGTCCCGCGGGCGCGGGACCCGAAGAGCAGCACCAAACTGGGGTCGAAGGCCGAACGCAGCCTGACCACCGCCGCATCGAGCCACTGCGCCGCGGACGCCGTCTGCTGTGCTGACTGGTTGGTCATGACCACTTGCCATCGGGATTGGTCTTCCAGTCTAGCAGACCGGCGACGCGTGCGCGTGCGGATGGGGTCTGGTGCGGATGGGGTCAGGTCTTGCAATCCAGCATCCGGGAGAAGATGCGGAAATGCGTGATTGCAAGACCTGACCCCACTCCCATGACCCCACTCCACTCCCCATAGCCGCTACGAACAACTTGACGCCCTGCCCGAAAGGGTGACGGGAGAAATCCTCGACGGCCAACTCTATGCCCGGCCGCGCCCGAGTCTGCCCCCCATGGCTTCACCGCGTCGTCGCTCGGGTATGACCTGATCGGCCCCTTCCAGCGAGGACGTGGCGGCCCGGGCGGCTGGTGGTTCATCGACGAACCGGAACTGCACCTCATCCGTGACGCCGAGATGGACGTCCCAGACTTGGCCGGCTGGCGGCGCGAACGCGTGCCCGTATTACCCCAGGGGCACCGCGCCACGGTGGTCCCGGATTGGGTGTGCGAGGTGCTGTCACCCTCCACCGCCGGCACCGACCGCGAGATCAAGATGCCGATCTACGCCCGCTTTGGCGTGGCCTATGCGTGGTTACTCGATCCCATAGCGCACACCCTGCAAGCCTACGCCCTCGAAGCGGGCGTCTGACACATCAGCGACACCACCGGAGCGGTGTCAGAAGGCGCGCGTTGATGATCGAGGCCCACGGCAACGACTGCCGAGGCCGCGTCGCAGACCGCAAAGCCCGCTACACTGGCACCCTTCCGCACCCCATACCCGGACTCCCAGATGCGCGCCATGATCCTCGCCGCCGGACGCGGCAACCGTATGCGGCCCCTGACCGACCTGGTTCCCAAGCCCCTGCTGACGGTGGGCGGCAAGCCCCTGATCCAGTACCACATCGAGCGCCTGGCGGCGGCCGGGGTGCGCGAGATCGTGATCAACCACGCGCATCTGGGTGAACAGATCGAGGCGACCCTGGGCGACGGTTCCGGCCTGGGCCTCGCGCTGCGCTATTCCGCCGAGGGCGAAGGCCGGGCGCTTGAGACCGGCGGCGGGATCTTCAAGGCCCTGCCGCTGCTCGGCCCCGGCCCCTTTCTGGTCGTCAACGCCGATATCTGGACCGATTGCCCGTTCGCGGGTCTCAGCCTGCGCGCCGGTGACCTGGCCCACCTGGTGCTGGTCGCGAACCCGCCCCAACACCCGGTGGGGGACTTTGCGCTGGACGCGGACCGGGTCCGCCCGGACGGCGAGCCGCGTTACACCTTCAGCGGCGTCGGGCTCTACCGCCCGGAGCTCTTCGCGGGCTGCAGGCCGGGGGCCTTTCCGCTGGCCCCGCTGCTGCGCCGGGCCATGGACCTGGACCAGGTGGGGGGGCAGTTCCATGCGGGGGAGTGGTTCGATATCGGCACGCCGCAGCGGCTGGACGCGTTGAACCGACAGCTTGCCGGCCCCGGGGGGCGGCGACCGGCGGGTCAGTGATGCGCGGGCGCCCATTTGGGCGTTGCCCCTGCCGCGACCTCGTATTACTTTATGCGGGCCCACCGAGTGCCTGCACTGCCTCACCCCACCGGCATCCGGGGAGATACCCGGTTGACATCCGGACTCCAGTCGCTTCCATCCGCAGACCCCGGGCAGGCGCGCCATCTGGCTGGCCGCACGCTCGCCCCCCGCACTCAGGATCGACCAAAGACGCCCATGCTCCAAGAATTCGACCATCTCCCCGCCGGTCTGCTTGCGACCGACAGCCGCGACCTGGCCCGCACCCTCGGTGGCCCGACCCTGATCCACCTGCCCGGGGGGCGGCAACCGCCGCTCTTCGTCTCGGTGCTCTTGCACGGCAACGAGACGGTGGGCTGGGACGCGGTGCGCGCGCTGCTTGGCGAGCGCATCCGGCGCTTCGGCGAGCCGCGGCTGCCGCGGGCCTTGAGCCTCTTCATCGGCAACGTGGCGGCGGCCGCGCAGGGCCTGCGCCACCTGCCCGAGCAGCCGGACTACAACCGCATCTGGCCCGGGGGTGAACTGCCCGCATCCCCGGAGACGCGGCTCGCCGCCACGGTGCTCGAGCGCATGGCCGGACGCGGGGTCTTCGCCGGCATCGATCTGCACAACAACACGGGGGCCAATCCCCATTACGCCTGTGTCGACCGCCTGGACAGCCGGTCGCTGCAACTGGCGACCCTGTTCGCACGCACCGTGGTCTATTTCAACGGCCCGCCCGGGGTGCAATCCCTGGCCTTCGCGGACCTCTGCCCGACGGTGACGCTGGAGTGCGGCAAGGTCGGCGAGGCGGCCGGCGTGATGCGCGCGCGCACCCTGGTGGACGCCGCCCTGCACCTGGCAGCGATTCCCGAGCATCCGGTGGCACCCCAGGACCTCGACCTCTTTCACACCGTCGCCCGGGTGCTGGTGCCACCGGACCTGAGCCTGGGGTTCCCCCCGGCGACGGCCGACTTGGTGCTCGACCCGGATCTGGAGCGCTTCAACTTCCGCGAACTGCCGCGCGGGACCGCCTTCGCCCGCTTGCGCCACCTCGACCTGGGGGTCGGCTTCCGGGTCCTGGATGCGGAGGGCCGCGATATCGCGAGCCGGTTCTTTCACCTTCAGGACGGCGAGGTGCGGCTACGCCACCCGGCGATGCCCGCGATGCTCACCCACGACCTGACGGTCATCCGCCAGGACTGCCTGGGCTATCTGCTGGAGCGCTACCGCGACCAGGTGCCGGGGCGGGGCTGAGGAACGAGAGCGGACTAATTGCTCGTTCCAGGTTCATCGGCGCACTGCGGACCCGGGCACTCCCCCCCATCGCGTAAGGGCTCCGGCACGGCCGGCCACTGGATCGCACTCAGGGTGTCGCACGCCTGGTCGTAGTCGAAGGCCTCGATCCAGCGCTTGAGCAGCTGCACCAGGTCCTCGCCCAGCCCTGCCCGCAGGGCCTCGGTGGACTCCCGGAACAGATAGCCGGCGGCGATGTCGCCGACCGCGAGCAAGGCCCTCAGGCGCTGCACCAGGTCTTTCAGGTCCGCCGGGTCGGGGGCGCGGGCCGGCGGGTCGGGCCTGTCCGCGTCCTGCGGGAGCCGCGCCAGGATGACGTGGGCCACCTCGGCATGGGCCTGCGCCACGGCCGCGATCAGGGGCTCGCAGGCGGCCGCGTCCGCGTCCGCCCGCAGGGCCGACTCCAGCGCCGCGGCCGCCTGCTGGACCCCTGCGGCACCCAGGGTGCCGGCGACCCCGCGCAGCGTATGGACGATGAACCGCGCTTGCGCCCGCTCGCCAGCCGCGAGCCGGCTGCGAAGTTCCGCCATGTCCTCGCCGTGGACCTGGGCGAAACCGCGCAGGTGGCGGTGCTCGTCGGCGCCCCGCGGCCGGTCACCGGTGTGGCCAAGCAGCGCCGCGAGCGCACTGCCGGGCCGCGGCGGCAGCGCGACCGCATCCCCGCCCGCGGGGGGTGCGGCCGCGGCAGATGCCGCAACCGGCTCCGGGAAACTGGCCGCGGGGTCGTCGCACAGCCACCGCAGGAGCGCGGCAAACAGGACATTGGGGTCGACCGGTTTGGGCACATGGTCGTCCATGCCGGCCTCAAGGCAGGCCTCCCGATCCTCGTCGAAGGCGTTGGCGGTCATGGCCAGGATGGGCGTGGCGGCCCGACCCGGCAGGCGCCGGATGGCGCGCGTCGCCTCCAGACCGTCCAGGTGCGGCATCTGCACGTCCATCAGGATCAGGTCGTAGGTGCCGGCGGCGGCCATCGCGACCGCCTCGCGACCGTCCGCGGCGGTGTCGACGACGAGCCCTGCCCCACACAGCAACTCCAGCGCCACCTCCCGGTTGATGGCGTTGTCCTCCGCCAGCAAGAGCCGCGCCCCGGCGTGGCGGCGACGCAGTTGCGCCTCCGGATCGCGCGCGGCCGGCGCGGCACCGGGGGCGACCTCCGACCCTTGCCCAACCGGCTCGCCCTGACCGCGACCCAACCGCACCGTGAACCAAAAGGTGCTGCCCTGCCCCGGCACGCTCTCGGCCCCCACCTCCCCGCCCATCAGTTGCGCCAATCGGCGGGTGATGGGCAGCCCCAGGCCGGTACCGCCGTAGCGGCGGGTGGTGGAGACGTCCGCCTGCTCGAAGGCACCAAACAACCGTGCCAGTTGATCCGCGGCGATCCCGATGCCGGTATCGGTCACCTCGAAGCGCACCAGGAGCCCGGCCGCCGCCTCTTCGAGGAGCCGTGCGCGCAGGCGCACCCCACCGCGCTCGGTGAACTTGACGGCATTGACCGTGTAATTGAGCAGGGCCTGGCGCAACCGCGTGGGATCCCCATGCAGCCACGCGGGCCCGGCGTAGGGCTCCAACTCCAGGGTCAGGCCCTTGTTGGCAACCTGATCCGCAACCAGTGACCGGACCTGCTCCATGACCGGACTCAGGGAGAAGTCGCGTGGTTCCAGTTCCAGGCGGCCGGCCTCGATCTTGGACAGGTCGAGGATATCATTGAGGATGATCAGCAGGTGCCGGGCGGCGCCGTCGATCCGCCGCAGGCGCTCGGCCTGGGCGGGTGTGACCGGGGTGCGCGCGAGCAGGTGGGTGAGGCCGACGATCGCATTCATGGGCGTGCGGATCTCGTGGCTCATGTTGGCCAGGAAGGCGCTCTTGGCCCGGTTGGCCGCCTCCGCCCGGGTGCGCGCCGCAGACAGTTCCCGGGTGCGGCTCGCCACCAGGTCCTCCAGGTGGTGACGGTAGCCGTCCAGTTCCTCGGCCACGCGCTGTTTCTCGCTGATGTCCTCCTTCACCGCGACATAGTGGGTGATGGCGCCGTCGGGTCGGCGCAGCGGGGTGATGATCGCGTGTTCGGTGAATTCGCTGCCGTCGCGGCGGCGGTTGATGAACTCACCCAGCCAGGGCCGCCCCTGGGTCAGGGCCTCCCACAGGGCCTGGTAGGTCGCCGCCGGGGTCTTGCCCGATTTCAGGATGCGCGGGTGCTGCCCGATGGCCTCGGCCCGGCGGTAACCGGTGGCGCGCTCGAAGGCCTCGTTGACATACTCGATGCGCCCGTCCAGGTCGGTGATGACAATGCTCTCCGGGCTCTGCTCCACGGCCTGCGCGAGTTTGCGCAACTGGGCCTCGTCGCGGCGCTGGCGCACGATGCGCCACACCTCGTTGGCCAGAAGCTGGACGGTCTCCACGTCCAGGTCCGTATAGGGGTCCGCCTTGTTGCCGACCCCGGCGATCATGCGCACCAGGCCGGATTCGAGCACCGGCACGCTGATCAGACGCGTGAGATCCGCGTGCCCGGCCGGCAGCCCCCGACGCCCGATCTCCTCCTGGGGGGCGCCGGCATAGTCGTTGAAGACGACCGGAGCACGCCGACGAAGCGCCTCGGCCCAGATCCCGGCATCACTGACGGGGTAATGCTGGTCATAGGCGGCCTGGCAGTAATGCTCCAGGGTGGACCGGGACCAGGCGACCATCTCGATCGTCTCCTGGTCGTCGTGGACGAAGTGCGTGAAGCCGATCCGACTCCCGGTGAGGCCCTCCGCCAATGCCAGTCCGTACTGCATGAAGGCCCGCTCGTCCAGCCGCTCGGCGGCCCCCGGCAGGTCCAGCAGGGCGGCGGCCCGGCGCGCCTGCAGGCTCAGGGTCTGCTCCGCCACCCGGGCCGCCGTGACGTCCAGCATGACCCCCTGGAGATAGCAGGGGCGGCCCTCGCCATCAAGGACCACCTGGGCCGCGTCATGGTAGTGGCGCCACTGACCGTCGCGGGTCGCCAGGCGATAGTCCATGGACAGGGTCCCGCCGCCCGCCTGGGGCAGGTGCGCCAGCGTGTCGAGAACCTGCTGGCGGTCGTCGGGGTGGATGAGCCGCACCCAGAGTCCGGGGTCGGCGCTCATCTCCTGCGGTGTGTAGCCCAGATCGCTGATCCGCCCGCTGACATAGAGGGTCGGGCTGCCCGTGCCCAGGGACGCCCGGTAGAGGATGACCGGCACCTGATCGGTGAGCAGGCGGGTGCGCTCCTCACTCTCACGCAGGGTCTCGGCGGTGCGCTGCTGCTCCTCCACGAGGCTCAACAAGGCGCCACGGGCCTGGTCCGAGGCGGCGAGCAGGCGCGCCGTCTCGGCCTGGGCGAGACGGGTCTGCTCCTCCGCCTGGCGGCGATCCGTGATGTCCAGGAGGCTGCCGAAGAGCCGCACCACCCGACCGCTGCGCACCTCGGCCTCGGCGCGCGCCCGTACCCAGCGCCGTTCGCCCTGGGCGGTATCCAGCCGCAGTTCGAGGTCATAGGGTTCACCCAGGTCGCAGGCGCGCTGGAAGGCCGCGGCCATGCGCGGCCGATCCTCTGGGACGTAGTAGGAGATATTGCGCTCGGTGTCGTTGGGGTCATAGTCGTCGGCGACCCCATAGATGCGGTAGACCTCCTCGGTCCAGTGCCGCCGCCCGCTCGCCACGTCATACTCCCAGCCGCCGAGCCGGGCGATCTCCTGGGTATCGCGCAGCAGCGCCTGCTCGCGGCGCAGGGCCTCCTCGCGCTGCCGACGGCGCACCCGGGCGGCCATCAGGCTAGCCAGCAGCACGGTAGCCGCCGGGAAGAGCAGCAGCACCGGCCACGCGACCTGTTGGAGCACCAGGCGCGCGTTCGGAGCCGGCAGGATCAGGACCATAAGGACCAGGACGACGGCGTGTACCAGGACGCCCAGGAGGTAGAACTCCGGCAGGGACAACCGCTCCGGCGCCGGGCGCCAACGTCGCCACAGGATCCCGATGCTGCCCGCGGCGAGGATCGTGGCCATCCCGACCGGCGCCCCCAGCCCGCCCTGGAAGAAGCGCAAGGCGGCGGTCATGAGCATGGCCACCAGGGTCGGCAGGCCGCCGAAGAAGAGCCCGCTGACCGCCAACAGGACCGAACGGGTATCGAAGACCAAGCCGGGGATCAGGGGCCAGGGGGCGAGCATGATCGCCGCCCCGATGGCCCCGATGAGCAGGCCGGCCAGGAGCCGCGCCGGTACGGACCCGCGATCACCGGCGCCGCGGATGAAGAGGTCCAAGACCAGCGCGAGCGCTAGCAGCAGGGCGGCGTTGTGGATCAGGCCGAACCAGGCCGGGACCGCGAGCGCGAGCTCAGACATCGGCGGCCCCCGGCGGCGTGGCGTCGCCGCCCGCCCCGGCCGCGCTGGGATAGCGCGGTCCCTGCCCGGCGGCGGCCAACAGGGCGGCCTGCGCGGGCGGAAAGAGCGCCCGGTCGTCCCGGCCGATCGCCGCCCCCGGCGGCTGAGCGCAGGCCAGTGCCGCCGCCCGGTTGAGTAGCAGAGAGCGCCCGCCCCGGTCTTTGGCGAAGACCAGGTTGCTCGACGCCACGACGACGGCCTCCGAAATCTGCAGGGCGCACCGCGGCTCGCCCCCTTCGCCGGCACGCACCCGCGCGACCAGACCGAGCCCCAGGGCCCGCTGACGGCGACGCTTCTGCGGGTCAACCGGCGGTACGGCAGGGGCGGGCCAGCTGCCGGCGAGCGGTGTTTCGGTAAAGCCCATAGGTCCGCCTCGCAGCGGCGATCAGTCAGCGAAAACCCGTGTACGGCTCAGCCAGCGGTTGCCGCCGACCCGTCCCCAAACTGCGCCGGTTCGCCCCCGGGCGCGACCTGCGGCACCCCTTGCACCCACAGCCGGACCTGATACCAGACCCGGCCCAGATGCTCATGCAGCGCGAAATAGCTGAGCGCGAAGGCCCGCGCCGACGGCACCCAGTCGAGCACGCCGAGCGCGTCGCGCCACTGCGGCGTGGAAATGGCCCCAGTGGGCGCCGGAATCACGGCGATTCCGGCAGCCTCGCAGGCCTCCATCGCCCGCGGCAGGTGCCAGGCATTGGTGACCAGCAGCACGCGCGATACCCCGGCGCGCTCCAGCATGGGTTTGGAGTAGGCCGCATTCTCCCAGGTGGTCCGGCTACGGTTCTCCACCCCCGCCACCGGGACCGCGAACTCCTCGCGCAAGGTCCGCGCCATCCCGTCACCGACCGCCAACTCGTCGGGGTTCAGTGCACCGCCCGTCACATAGAGCGGCAGCCCGGTGGCACGATGCAGCCAAGCCCCATAGCGCACCCGCTGCAGACTGAAACCGTCCAGCGTGGGCCCGCCATATTCGGTCCCGGTATCGGCAAACCCCGCGCCCAGAACCAGGATCGCCTGGATCTGCGTCGGCAGCGCCGAGCGCAGGTCCAGGGGCGGGTAGGGCTCCAAGGGCTCCATCAGCAGGGTTGCGACCGCGGGCAGGCACAGCAGCGTCAGGAGCGCGGTCCCGGTGAACAGCAGCAGCCGGCCCAGCGCCCGGCGCCAGGACAGGAAGGCGGCGACCAGCAGGAGGATGATGAGCCCGGGGGGCAACAGCAAGGTCTTGAACACAAAGTAAGCCGTCATAGTGGTCAAGCCTGAGACCTGAAAGAGCCCCAGGGGACACTCATGCCAGGTCAGTTGCGCACCACGTCACCCTTCAGGATCTTCGGTGTCACAAAGATCAGCAGTTCGGAGTTGTTGTCGATCCGCGCCTCTTTCTTGAACAGACGCCCGAGCATGGGGACATCGCCCAACCAGGGTACCTGCTCCTTGTTGAAGCTCTTGGTGCGTTCAAAGACACCGCCCAGGACCACGGTCTCGCCATTGTCCACCAGCACCGTCGTCTCGACCGAGCGGGTATCGATGGGAACACCTTGATTAGTGGCCTGGGTGTAGTTCGGATTGTCCTTGTTGACCTTCAGTTCCATGATCACGCGGTCGTCCGGGGTGATCTGGGGCGTCACGTCGAGCTGCAGCACCGCATCCTTGAACTCGGTATTGGTACCTTGATTACCCGAGGTAGTCTGATAGGGGATCTGCTGGCCGACCTTGATCGTGGCCTTCTTGGCGTCGGAGGTAATGACCCTGGGGCTTGAGACGATCTCGCCGCGGCCCTCGCGCTGCATCGCCGAGAGTTCGAGCTGCATGAGATAAGAGCCGACCTTGCCGATGAGAAAATTGATAGCGCCGGAGGGGGCGGCGGCCGGCAGATTGACCAGCAGGGACTGGTTACCAGAGCCCGCCGGGATCACCAGCCCGGAATTATAGGGTATGGCAGGACTTTGACTCGCATCAAGGCCGAAAGCGCCTTTTCTGTACCCCGCCACGGCAAGGTTCCCAGGCATTGCGCCGGCGGTCATCATCTGGGTGCTGCCGTTGCTCCAGGTACCGTCAGACTGCAGTTTCGGCCCCGCCCCCACGGAGCCCGAAACCCCGAAGCGCACGCCGAGATCACGCGCGAAGTCATTATTGGCAATGACGATGCGCGACTCGATCATCACCTGACGCACGGGCACGTCCAGACGCCCCACCAAGCGGCGGATGTCCTCGAGCTTGGCCGTCGTGTCCTGGATCAGGAGGGTGTTGGTGCGGCCATCGACTGCGACATTGCCGCGGTCCTTGGTCAACAGGTTGCTCTTATCGGTCTTGAGCATGGTGGCCAGATCGGCGGCCTTGGCGTAGTTGATCTGAATGAACTCGGTCCGCAAGGGGGCCAATTCCTCGATCTGCTTTTCCGATTCGAGATCGAGTTTCTCCTGGGCGGCCAACTCCGCACTCGGCGCCACCATGATGACGTTGCCGGTCTGACGCATCGCCAACCCCTTGCTCTTCAGAATGATGTCCAGCGCCTGGTCCCAAGGGACATTCTTGAGGCGCAATGTGATGTTGCCCCGTACCGTATCGCTGGCGATCAGGTTAAGACCGGTGAAGTCAGCCAGCAGCTGCAGGACCGCGCGCACCTCGATGTCCTGAAAATTCAGTGACAGGCGATCCCCGGAATAGACCACCTTTTTCTTTTCGTTCTGCTCCTTCTCCGCCGGCGTGAGGGCACGAAACTCCAGGGTGAAGAGGTCGTCGGTCTGATAGGCCAGGTAGTCGTACTCGGCGCCCGTTTGGATATCCAGTACGACGTTGCGCCCGCTCGGCTTGGACTCCACGGCGGTCACCGGGGTGGCGAAATCGGTCACGTCGAGGCGCCGGAACAGGCGCGGCGGCAGCGAGGTATCGTAGAGGTCGACGAACACGTGCCCGGCCTGTTCACGCACGGCCACCCGGGTGTCGGCGCTGGGCAGTTTGATCACCACCCGGCCCTCACCGGCATTGCCGCGCCGGAAATCGATGTCGCGCACGGCACCGCCGGCCGCGCGCCGGGACACGGCCGGTGCCGCGGCCTGTGCCGCGGCCGCCTGACGCGGACCGGCGCCAGCCCCGGGCGCGGACGCCGGCGCCGCACCAGACGGCTGAGCGGGGGGCACGGGCGGTGGCGGGACGCCCGCCAGATCGCTTTGGGTGCTGATCTTGAGCGTGACTTTGTTGCCGTTGGCACTGACCTCGTAGGGCACCGAGTCGTTGAGGTTGACCACCACCCGGGTGCGATTGCTGGCCTCAACCGCGATCAGGCTGTGAACGGCACCGACACCGATGGGGACCGCCTTGCGATCGAGCTTGCTGGCGACACCCTCGAAGTCGAGCGCGATGCGCGCCGGCGACTCGGTCGCAAAGGTGGTAGGGGCCGCGACTGGTCCCGAGAAACTCAGTTGGACCTCGACCCGGTTGCCGGGCAACGCGGCGAACTCCACATTCTCGAGATCGACCGCTTGGGCCGGTGTGATGGCACCGGTGCCCGCAAGCAGTAGCCACCCGACCAACCAGGCAATCAGGGACCGGCGCCCCCCGGGGCGGGACCGGCGCGTACTCAGGTGACTCGGGCTCATCATCGCGGCTTGCCCTCCACGGGTTACTGGGTGAGCGCGACCGTGGCTTGGCGCTCGCGCCATTCGCCGGGGCCTTCCGATACGATCTCAGTCAATTGGATCGCCTCGTCGCTGATACTGACGATCTGACCATTGTTCATTCCCAAATAGTTACCGACTCGCACCCGGTGCAGGATCCCGTTCGGGCTGCGGATCAGACCCCACTTGGTCTGGTTCTGATCGAGGGTGCCGACCATGCGCAAGGCGTCCAGAGAGTACCCCTCGAGTTCTTCCTTGCGGCGCAGCGGGTCAGGAGCCAGGCTGTTCCCAGACGCGGTGGCGGGCTGCTCTCCCGCGCGACTGTCGACCACGAAGGGGTCGCGCCGATCCGCCGGCTCATAGACGTAGGTATTGATTTGCTTGATATCCGGGAGCGGCTCGATCGCCCCCGGGTCACGCGCCTTGACCTTGCGGACATAGTCCTCGAGATCGCTTTGGTCGGCCCCGCCGCATGCGGCGAGCGAGGCCGCCAGGAGTGCCCACAGCACGACCGGTAAGACCCCGGGGCGTGACCGCCACCGGGCCGCGGGAATATGCAGGAGCCGCGGGGGAGCAAGCCACATCATTTGGTCGCGGCCTCGTCCAGATACCGATAGGTCTTCACCTGCGCCTGGAGCAGCAGTTTGGAATCCTCCGCACCGCGCTCACCTCCGGGGTTGCTGATTCTCACGTTGTGGATGGTCACGATGCGCGGCAGTGCGGCAAGCCCGCTGATGAAGCGCCCGAATTCGTGGTAATGGCCGGTCACCCGGATGTTGATCGGCAACTCCGCATAAAAATCCTTCGACTGCTCGCCCTCGGGCTGGAACAGCTCGAATTCGAGTCCCGCCGCCAGCCCGGTCTGTGACACATCCACCAGTAGTGCGGCCACCTCGGTCTTGTCCGGAAGCTGACGCAACATGGCACCGAAGGACTCCTTCATTTCCTCGAGCTGCTGGCGGTAGGCATTGAGGTTGGCGGCCTTGCGCTGTTTGGTTTCGAAGGTCTTGCGCAATTCCTGTTCCTTCACCCGCTCCTGTTCCAGACGGCCCAACTGGGCATCGGTATCCAGGTAGAAGACGGCCACACCGACCCCGATGCAGCAGAGCAGGATGGTCATTGCCTTGATCAGCACCGGCCAGTCGCCGATGTTGTTCAGGTCGAGTTCGCGAAGTTCGCGCAGTTCCATGGGGCTTGGGTCCGGAAGTTTCGCTGTGGTCGCCGGTGCATCCGCGCGGCCGAAGCACTAAAATATCTATGAAGGCTTACTGCCGTCGCTGCCGACGGCGGGCTGTTTCTGGTCGAACGACATCCGAAAATGACTCAAGCCGGTACCCGTCTTGTCCTTGTGTTCGATCAGCAGGAGGCGCGGGTTACCGAGCCAGGCGGATCCCTCGATGTTGCGCATGAAGGCCGAGACCCGGGCGTTCGACTGAGCCCTCCCCTCCAGCACGATCGTGCGTCCGCTCTGTTCCAATTTGGTGAGATAGACCCCCTCGGGGATCGCCGTCACCAGCTCATCGAAGAGCCGCACCACCTCCGGGCGGCTCTGCTGCAATTGCTGGATGATGTTCATGCGGGCAAGCAGCTTGGCCTTGGTCTCCTCCAGGGACTGGATCTCTTTGATCTGGCGGTTGAGTTGGGTGATCTGGTCCTCAATGTACTGGTTACGCCCCTGCTGCACGCTGATCCGGGCCTCGAACCAGAAATGCACCGCGACCGCGCTCAGGAGGGCGACACCCAGTGCGACCCCGCCGGCGATGGCGAACTCCCGGCGCCGCCGCCGCCGTTCCGCCTCGCGCCAGGGGAGTAGATTGATCCGGGCCATCAGTCGAATCCTCGCAGGGCGAGGCCCACGGCGACCATCAGACCGGGCGCCTCACGCATCAGCTCCTGGGCCTTGACACGGGGGGACAGTGACATCTGCGTGAAGGGATTCGCTACCATGGTGGGCAGCCCCAGACGCTCCTCGACCAATTCATCGATCTTGCGGATGCTGGCGGCGCCGCCGGCCAGGATCACCTGGTCGACCCGACTGAACGTGGTACCGGAATAAAAGAACTGAAGCGCCCGGCTGATCTGCTGGGCCAAGGCCTCCTTGAAGGGACTCAGGACCTCGGTGTCGTAGTTCTCGGCAACGTCGCCGATGAGTATCTTCTCGGTCGCCTGATCGCGCGGCAGCCCATAGCGCCGCTGGACCTCGTCGATGAGTTGCTGGCCACCGAAATTCTGCTCGCGCGTATAGACGACCTGACCCTCGTGGAGCACGTGCAGGGTCGTCGTGGAGGCGCCGACGTCGGCCACCGCGACGGTCTGCTCCGTGTGCTCGTCACCACGGCCACCCAGGATCAGGCTGCAGGCGTTCTCCATGGCGTAGGCCTCTACATCGACCACCGCGGCAATCAGCCCGGCAATCTCCAAGGCGTTCACTCGGTCATCCACGTTTTCCCGGCGGGAGGCCGCAAGCAGGACATCCACCATGTCGGAACTCGCCTGGGACGAACCCAGGACGTCGAAGTCGATGTTCACTTCTTCCAGCGGATAGGGAATGTACTGGTCCGCCTCCAACTGGATCTGGTTCTCCATCTCCGCGTCGCTGAGCGCCGCGGACATGGAGATCACCTTGGTAATGACCGCGGACCCGGACACGGCCACCGCGGCCCGCTTGGTCTTGGTGCCGGCGCGCAACACTGCCCGCTGGATGCTTTGACCCACCGCCTCGGCGTCGGCAATCTTCTTCTCGACCACCGCGTTGCTCGGCAGCGGCTCGATCGCAAAAGTCTCGACCCGGTACAGGGCCGTGGTCGAGCCGACACTCTGCGACAGTTCGATCAGCTTGATGGCGGTCGAGCTGATGTCGATGCCCAGCATGGCCTTGTTCTTGCGGCGGAGACCGAACATGGGATTCTCTTGAAATTTAGGGAACTTGTGCGGTTGATCTACAATGAAAGCCCAAATCACCTGCTAACTATATCAAACCCGCGGTGTTATGCGAGAGGGGCGGCCCCCACGACCGGTGCTGCCCTGATTATACCGGCGCCGCCGCAGCGGGCCTACGCGGTCTTGGACGCTGCACCCGTCGCCGACGCGCGCACGCAAGGATGCGCGGACATGGTACGCGTGTTAACGTTCGGCTGCCCGCCCCGCCGTCCACTATGCCTGCATCGAGGCGTGGCCGCGAGTCCCACGTGCGGTGGCCACCAGCCTGCAGAGAACCGAGAGGTACCGGATGTCGGGACGAGACCGTGTGAACGACGCGCACTGGCGCATCGCCTACGAGGCGGCCCGGATCATGGTAGAGCAGGGCGTGTCGGACTTCGACCGCGCCCGCCGCAAGGCGGCCGCGCGGACCGGCATCCTCGATCGGCGCCGCTGGCCGACGAACGAGGCGATCCAGGAGGCGCTCCTGACCCAGCGCCGACTCTTCCCCGGCCCCGATCAGGCGCATGAGATCGAGCGCCTGCGGGGGTGCGCACTCCAGGCCATGCACCGCTTTCGGGCCTTCAACCCGCGCCTGATCGGCCCCCTGCGGCACGGGTCGGGCGACGCCGACGCGGGCGTGCAACTGTGTCTGTATGCCGAGCGCCCGGAGGACGTGGTGTTCGCACTGATCGACGCCCATATCCCCTGGCACGAGCGCGAGCGCAGTTTTCGCTACGGCGACGGTGAGCGACGCACACATCCTGCGTTCCGCTTCCTGGCCGGGGAGACCCCTATTGAACTGATCGTGCTGCCGCGCCAAGCCCTGCGCAACCCGCCTCTCGACCCGGTGACGGAGCGGCCCGAGCGGGGGGCCGACATCGCGGAACTGGAGCGGCTGGTCACCGGGTTTAGCCAATAGAGACTATTAATTTATCGCCGGGCGACCGACTCCCTGGTGGCACGACGCATCCCCGTCGTCATCCCGTAATTCCCGCGCAACGATGAATTGACAGCACCCCCCAGACCTTTTAACATCTTGGTTTTTAGGGGCTTGTTCTCTGCGTTGCCGAATCTCCACCCACGCGCAGCGCAGCCACATCCGCCACGCACATCCACCACGCTGTTTCATCCCGGAGTGACCTATGTCCAAACCCGCCATGCGCGTCGCCGTTTCCGGCGCTGCCGGCCAGATCGCCTATAGCCTGCTGTTCCGCATCGCCTCCGGCGAAATGCTGGGCAAAGATCAACCCGTCATCCTGCAGTTACTCGACCTGCCGCAGGCCCAGCAGGCCGCCCAAGGCGTTATGATGGAACTGGAGGACTGCGCCTTCCCGTTGCTCGCCGGCATGATCAGCACCGATGACCCGAACGTCGCCTTCAAGGACGCCGATGTCTGCCTGCTGGTCGGCGCCCGCCCGCGGACCAAAGGCATGGAGCGCGCCGACCTGCTGAGTGCCAACGGCGCCATTTTCACCGTGCAGGGCAAGGCCATCGCCGAGCACGCCAAGGAGGCAGTCAAGGTCCTGGTCGTCGGCAACCCCGCCAACACCAACGCCTTCATCGCAGGCAGCGCCGCCCGCAAGGTCGGCCGGACCGACCCGAACAACTACCACGGCATGTTGCGCCTGGACCACAACCGCGCCCTGTCGCAACTGGCCGCCAAGATCGGCCGCCCGGTGTCGTCGCTCAAGCAGTTGGTCGTCTGGGGCAACCACTCCCCGACGATGTACGCCGACTACCGCTACACGACCTCCAATGGCGACAGCGTCAAGGACCTGATCAACGATCACGCCTGGAACAACGACGTCTTCCTGCCGACCGTCGGCAAGCGCGGCGCCGCCATCATCGAGGCGCGCGGCCTGTCCTCCGCCGCGTCCGCGGCCAACGCCGCCATCGACCACGTCCGTGACTGGGTGCTCGGTTCCGACGAGTGGGTCACCATGGGCGTGCCCTCGGACGGGTCCTACGGCATCCCCGCCGGGATCGTGTTCGGGCTGCCCTGCGAGTGCAAGGGCAGTTCCTTCAAGATCATCCAGGGGCTAGAGGTCGATGACTACAGCCGTGAGAAGATCAATATCACGTTGAAGGAGTTGACCGACGAGGCGGAGGCCGTGAAGTCCATGCTTTAGCGACGGGCCTTGGCTTGTCGGACAGGCCAGGGATGGCCCGCGGCGTAGCGCGACATAAGAGGTCGCGCCGGCCCGTCGCTTGCCTGAGAGCGGCTGGAAGCCGCGCGGCGAGGCCGCGGTAACCGGCGACGCGGCGGGCGCTTGCGAGGTCTGGTCGCGGCTGAATCCGCTCCCACCGCGTCGCTGCGCGACCTTTATGGTAAGCGCTGAATCATCCGCATGACCGAATAACCCAAGTCGCTCGCCGCCCGCGTCGGGTAGCACCGAGCGCCAGCAAGCCCAGTGCCATCAGCAGGCCAGTAGCGGGTAGCGGGGCGGCGGCGACTTGTCCGGGGCGCACGGCCCAGCCGTCCAACTGAGCCATGGCGGCCGCGTCCAGACGCAGGACGGCCCAGCGGGGCAGGACACCGAAGCGGCGCCTCAGCAATCACTTCAGTCCATCGGCCTTGCCCTTGGCAAAAATATCTTGGTAGGCGCGTGTTTGTTCCAGGGGAACCAGTACCGGAAACATGGTGCGCAACTCCTCGTCGGTGAGTAGTGGAAACCGTTCAACCAGCCAACATTGTGGGAGCGGCTTCAGCCGCGACGGGGACCGAAAAAACGTTACGGACGGGGCGAATGCCCCGTCCAGCAGCAAAAACTGAACCGACAGGCGGCAGCCCAGCGCGCAGTCCCCGTAGGGCGGAACACGCGGCGGTTCCGCCATCTTCGGCGTCGGCGCCATGGCGGATCGCCCTTCGGGCATCCGCCCTACGGGACCTTCGGTACGCCGCGCCCGGGCCTGGGACCGAGCAGGTCCTCTAGGTGCGCAGCACCAGAAGACGGCGCGCGCGGGAACGCGCGCCGTCTAGCGCGCGTACTTGCGGCGGAAGCGGTCGACGCGCCCGGCGGTGTCGACGATCTTCTGCTTGCCGGTGTAGAACGGATGGCAGGCGGAGCAGACTTCGATGTGTACATCCTTACCCAGCGTGGAGCGGGTCTGGAACTCGTTACCGCAACTGCACGCCACCTTCACATCGCCGTAGGCGGGGTGGATTCCTTCTTTCATGATGACCCTTCTCGCCCTGCACGGGCACGCTTTGAAATTCTGTGAACGAGCAAAATTATCACTGTCAGCGCTATGCCGCAACCACTTTCAGCAATCAATCGGCGAGGAAGCGCGCCACCAGGTCGTCCGTGAAGGCGCGGCCCAGTTCGGTGGGTACGATGCGCCCGGCGTCCTCGCGCACCAGGCCGTCCGCGACTGCGGCGGCGATCAGCGGGGCGATCCGCGACCAGGGCAGGCCGGTGGTGGCCGCGAAGAGCCCCTGTTCAAATCCGCCGGTCAGTCGGAAGGCGTTGAGGGCAAACTCGAAGACCCGGTCGTCGTCGCAGAGATCACGCACGCTGCTGCGCACCGCATCCAAGCCTGTACCCAGATAGGCCGCCGGTTGGCGCTGTTTGGCGGTGCGCCGGATGCGCCCGCTGCCCGGGTCGGTGAGCTTCCCGTGCGCCCCGGCCCCGATCCCCAGATAGTCGCCGAAGCCCCAGTAGTTGAGGTTGTGTCGGCACTGCCGCCCCGCACGGGCATAGGCCGAGACCTCGTATTGCACAAAGCCCGCGGCGGCCAGTTGCGCGCGCCCGGCGGCGGCCATGTCGGCCGCCAGATCCGGGTCCGGGACCGGCGGGGGCGCGGCGTGGAAGGCGGTATGGGGTTCCAGTGTGAGCTGATAGTAGGAGATGTGCTCGGGCGCAAGCTCGATCAGGGCCGCCAGGTCCGCCGCGGCCTGGGCCTGGGTCTGCTCGGGTAGGCCGAACATCAGGTCCAGATTCAGATTGTCGAAGCCGACGGCGCGGGCGGCAGCCACCGCCGCCCGCGCCGCGGCCGGATCGTGGATCCGGCCGAGGCGCTCGAGCATCGCTGCGTTCAGGCTCTGGACCCCGATCGACAGGCGGTTGACCCCGGCGCGCCGGAAGGCGTCGAAGCGGGCGGTATCGACCGCGCCCGGATTGGCCTCCAGCGTGATTTCACAGTCCGCATTCAACACGGCGAGGCCGCGCACCCCGTCCAGGAGCGCGCGGATGGCCGCCCCAGGAAACAGGCTCGGGGTCCCGCCGCCGATGAAGATACTGCTCAGCGGGCGGGCAGCGGCGGGGTCACGCAGGTCCTGCGCCAGATCGGCGAGCAGCCGCGTCACATAGTCCGCGTAGGGCGGCGCGGCCGGCACGACCTGGGAGTTGAAGTCGCAGTAGGGGCACTTGCGCACGCACCAGGGGAGATGAATGTAGAGTGCGAGCGGCAGCGCCGACGCCCGCCCGCCCTCCTGCGGGATCCCCATGGAGCGGCTGACCGGGCTCACGTCGGTTAGCGGGTCATACCCCAGCGCCCCGCCGGTCGATGCGCCGGTCGATGCGCCGGGCGGTACGCAGGCGCAGCATACGCAAGCTCTGCACGACCACCCGATCCACCAGCCAGGCGTTGAGCGCGATGGAGAAGGCGGTCAGGACCAGGAACAGGGCCTGTTGGACCACGCCGCCAAGGGCGGAATGCGGCGGCTCCAGAAACCCGAGCAAGAGGACCGACCAGGGCAGGGCCGCCCCGGCGAGGAAGAAGGCTTCCTGACTGGAGCCGGGTGGCAGCACGGCGAGTACACGCTCGAAGACCAGCCCGGCGAGAAAATACCACAGGACCAGGGCCAGCGTGATTTCGAGCAAGCGTCTGCCGTTCATTGCTGCGCTGATGTCTGCCGCTGATGTCTGCGGTTGGCCGCCCGGGCCCGCAAGCGCGCATCCTACCGCAACCCCGAGCACCGGGACAGATGACCGCAGTAACACCGGCTACGTTTCGACGCGACTCACCACCGGCCGCGTGACCGCCGCTCTCGGCTGGCCGCCGCCCCCCGGCACTCCGGTTTAGCCCTTGCCGACTGCAGCCGAAAGTGGCTATTCTAAGGCATCAAGCATCACAAGCGATGTCCGGTACATGCTCACCGCCGCTCAGATCCGTGCCGCCCGCGCCCTGCTCGGGCTCGACCAACGCCGCCTCGCCGAGGCGGCGGGGCTGTCGCTGCCGACTATCCAGCGGATGGAGGCGAGCGACGGGCAGGTGCGGGGCAATGTCGATTCGCTGGTGAAGCTGGTGGAGGCCCTGGAGCGGGCGGGGATCGAGTTCATCGCCGAGGGCTCGCCCAGCGGCGGCGGCGGACGTGGTGTGCGGCTGCGGGCCGCACCGGCGGGCGCGGCCAACCAGATACCGAGGGGCACGCCATGAACCTGACGATGAACCTGACGATGGACCTGGCCCTGCAACTGGCCGGACTCGCGGTGCTGCTGGCCCTGGCCTCGGCGCTCGTCTCGCTGCTCGCCAAACGGAGGCCCGCGACCCTGCGGCTGGTGGCCACGCCACTGCTGGGTCTGGCGGGGCTCGCGGCCCTGGCCGCGGGGCTGATGACGCTGATCCTGGGGGGCACGACGACGACGACCCTGCCGCTCGGGCTGCCCTGGATGCCCTGGCACCTGCGGCTCGATGCCCTTAGCGGCTTCTTTCTGCTGCTGATCGGGGTCGTGACCTGTGCCGTCGGGCTCTATGCCCCGGCCTATGTCCGGGGTTTCGAGCACGGCCACGACTCGCTCACCGCGCTCGGCGGGTTCAGTGGGCTCTTTCTCACCGGCATGATGATGGTGGTGCTCGCGGACGACGCCTTTCTGTTCATGGTCGCCTGGGAGGTGATGTCGCTCTCGTCCTACTTCCTGGTCGCCTATCACCACGAACACAGCGCCAACCGGCGGGCCGCCTTCCTGTATCTGCTGATGGCTCATGTGGGCGGGCTTATGATCCTGCTCGGCTACGGGGTCCTGTCCGCCTTCGGCACCGGCTTCTCATTCGACGCGCTGCGCGCCGCCGAACTGCCGCCGCTCTGGGCCGGGGTCGCCTTCAGCCTCGCCTTCCTCGGCTTCGGGATGAAGGCGGGCCTGGTGCCGCTGCACGCCTGGCTGCCGGAGGCGCACCCGGTGGCCCCGTCGCACATCTCGGCCCTGATGTCGGGGGTGATGCTGAAGGTGGCGGTCTACGGATTCATCCGCTTCGTCTTCGACCTGATCGGTCAGTTCCCCTGGCAGTGGGGGGTGGCGGTCCTGATCATCGGCTGCCTGTCGGCCCTGTTCGGGGTGCTCGCGGCCCTGCTGCAAACCGATCTCAAGCGCCTGCTCGCCTACTCCTCGGTCGAGAACCTGGGGATCATCTTCATCGGGCTGGGCCTGAGCCTGGTGTTTCTCAGCACCGGCTACCGCTCGCTGGGGGCCCTCTCCCTGGTCGCGGCACTCTATCACTGCCTGAATCATGCCCTGTTCAAGGGGCTGCTGTTCCTGGGGGCCGGGGCCATCCTGCACAGCACCCACGAGCGCGACCTGGATCAGATGGGCGGCCTCCTGCGCCGCAAGCCCTGGACCGGGCTCTTCTTCCTGGTTGGGGTGCTGTCCATCGCCGCCCTGCCCCCCTTCAACGGCTTCGTCTCGGAGTGGCTGACCTTCCAGGCGGCGCTCCAGGCCTGGCAGCTCGACAGCGGGGTGCTGCGCAGCCTCATCCCCATCGCCTCCGCGGTGCTGGCCCTGACCGGGGCCCTGGTGGCGGTGACCTTCGTCAAGGTCTACGGCATCGCCTTCCTCGGTCAGGCGCGCTCGCGCCATGTGCGCCGCGCCCATCCCGGGCCCTGGGGGATGCAGGCCGGACAGGGGTTCCTGGCGCTCCTGTGCCTGCTGCTCGGGGTCTTTCCGACCTGGGTCATCGGACTGCTCGATGCGGTCCCCCGCGAGGTCCTGGGCGGCGGACTACCCCAGGCCAGTGCCTACGGGTGGCTGTGGCTGACCCCGATCTCGCCCCAGACCGCGAGCTACAGCGGTCCGCTGGTGGTGCTGATGCTCGCCGGGATCGGCCTGACCGCCTTCTGGGGCCTGAACCACCTGTGGTCACGCGGCGCGCCGGTGCGCTGGGTGCGCCGCAGCGATGCCTGGGACTGCGGGTTCGCCCCGCCCTCGCCGCGAATGCAGTACACCGCCACCGCCTTTGCCCAGCCGATCCGGCGGGTGTTCGGGCTGCTGTTCCAGATCGAGGAATCGGTGACCACGCAGGAGGACGGCACCCGCCGCTATCGGCTGCACATCGCCGACCGCTTCTGGGGGCTCCTCTATCTGCCCGTGGCCCAGGCGGTCGAGGCGGCGGCCCGGCGCGTCGTCCGGCTGCAATCGGGCAGTGTCCGGGTCTATCTCGGCTGGACGCTCGCGACCCTGGTGGTGCTCCTGTGGATCATCACATGAACTTAGTAACGGGCCAAGAACAAGTTACGCACAATCGTTGTCGTAATCGTTGTCGTAATCGTTGTCGTAATCGGAGAAGCGCTGCAATTTGGGGTCCGAGGATCCGAGTCACCACGATAACCTCGATTACGATTACGACAACGACAATGGCGCAAAAGGCACTCGCTATCAGAGAAACCCACGGCCGTGGATAAATACCTCACGCTACCCGGCTGGGGCATCGCGGTCTTCCAGTCTTTTCTGTATATCGCGCTGGCCCCGCTGCTGGTGGGTTGGGTGCGCAAGGTCAAGGCGCGCCTGCAGAACCGCCGCGGTGCGCCCCTGCTGCAAGCCTATCGGGATCTGTACAAGTTCCTGGCCAAGGAGGCGCGGGTCGCCCATACCGCCTCCCCGCTGTTCCGCGCCGCGCCCTATATCGTCTTCACGGCCACCTGGATGGCGGCGGCGACCGTGCCCCTGCTGGTGGTGGACCTGCCGACCGCGGCCATCGCCGACATCATCGTGCTGGTCGGGCTCCTGGCCCTGGCCCGGGTGTTCCTGACCCTGGCGGGGATGGACGTGGGCACCGCCTTCGGGGGCATGGGCGCCTCGCGCGAGATGATGATCGGCGCCCTGGCCGAGCCGGCCATGCTGATGGCGGTCTTCACACTGGCCATGACCGCCCATTCCACCAACCTGTCGAGCGTCATCCACCATCATCTGGTCGACGGCTTCGTCCTGCGCCCGTCCTATCTGTTCGCGCTGGGCGGTCTGGTCCTGGTGGCGATCGCGGAGTCCGGACGGATCCCGATCGACAACCCGACCACCCATCTGGAGCTGACGATGATCCACGAGGCCATGCTGCTCGAGTATTCGGGCCGCCACCTGGCCCTGATGGAATGGGCGGCCCAGGTCAAGCTGCTGCTCTACGGGACCCTGATCGCCAATGTCTTCTTCCCCTGGGGGATCGGACACGGGTTCGGCACCGCCGCCCTGGGGCTCGGGCTGGCGGCGGTACTGGCCAAACTGGCGGTGCTGGGGGCAGCCCTGGCGGTGGGGGAGACGGTGCTGGCCAAGATGCGCCTGTTCCGCGCCCCGGCCTTCCTCAACCTGGCGCTCCTGCTGTCGCTGCTTGGGCTCTTGAGCCATGTGATCCTGGAGGTGGGGGCATGAACCTGAGCCTGCTGCCGCTCCTCCAGCAGTTGGTGCTGGTGCTGGCGGCCCTCGTGCTGTTCCTGTCCTTCGTCCTGCTGGCGCAGAACCGGCTGATCTCCGCGATCCACGCCTTCGCGTGGCAGGGCGCGCTGGTGGCGGCCGTGACCACGGTGGTAGCGGCGACCGGACACATCCACCACCTGTACTTCTCGGCGGCCCTGACGCTGGGCCTCAAGGCCTTGCTGATCCCCTGGATGCTGCATCGGCTGGTGCGACGCCTGGAACTGGAGCGCCACACCGAGTCGCTGCAGAGCCCCACCCTCGTGACCATGGGCGCGGTCGCCCTGGTGATCTTCAGCTACTGGCTGGTGCTGCCGATGATCCAGGAGGAATTGACCTTTACCCGCAACATCGTCGCCATCAGCCTGGCGGTGGTGCTGATCGGGCTCCTGATGATGGTCTTCCGCACCCAGGCGGTGGCGGCGGTGCTGGGCTTCATGTCGATGGAGAACGGGCTCTTCCTGGCCGCCGTGTCGGCCACCGGCGGCATGCCCCTGGTGGTGGAACTGGGGGTCGCGTTCGACGTGTTGGTGGCCATGGTGCTGTTCGGTGTCTTCTTCCTGCAGATCCGCGAGAGCATCGACTCACTCGATGTGGACCGGCTCAACCGGCTGCGCGAAACCCCGAGTGAGATCAGGGGGGAGAACCAGTGAACGCGCTCACGCTCGTCCTCGTCACGCCGCTCCTGGGCGCCCTGATCCTCGGCCTGATCCGCCCGCCCCCGCTCGCCGGCTGGTTCAACCTGGGCGTCTCGGCGCTCTCCCTGGGGGCGGCGCTGTGGCTCGCCTGGTCGGTCGCCCTGGTCAGCGACGCGCCCGGCGACCTGATCGGTCCCAACGCCGGCCCGACGGCCAGCCTGATCGCAGGCTCGATCACGGGCGCGATCTCCGGGGACATCGCCGGCATGCCCTTTCGCGTCGATGCCTTCAATGTCTACCTGGTGGTGTTGACCGCGTTCGTCGCCCTGACCACCAGCATCTTCTCCCGCCCCTACATGGCCTATGTGCTGGAGATCGGGCGCATCGGCCCGCGGCGGATGCGCACCTACCACTCCATGTACCAGCTCTTCATGTTCACCATGCTGGTCGCGCTCACCACCGACAACCTGGGCGTGATGTGGGTGGCGGTGGAGGGTGCCACGCTGGCCACGGTCCTGTTGGTCTCACTGTACCGGACCCCGGAGGCGGTGGAGGCGGCCTGGAAGTATTTCATCCTGTGCGGCGTGGGGATCGCGCTCGCCCTGTTCGGCACCGTGCTGACCTATTTCGCCGCCCAGCAGGTGATCGCTGACCCCGCCGCCGGGCTCAACTGGAGCACCCTCTACGCCGAGGCCGGGCGCCTGGAGCCGGCGGTGATGCGGCTCGCCTTCGTGTTCCTGCTGGTGGGCTATGGCACCAAGGTCGGCTTGGTGCCCATGCATCAATGGCTGCCGGATGCCCATTCGGAGGGCCCCACACCCATGTCCGCGGTGCTCTCCGGGCTGCTGCTCAATGTCGCCCTCTACGCGGTGGTACGGCTGAAGATGCTGGTCGACGGGTCGCTGGCGCACACCGCAGCCCCCCACCTGGCGGGCAACCTGCTGATGGGCTTCGGCCTGGTGTCATTCCTGGTGGCGGGGCTCTTCCTGCATCGCCAGCGTGACATCAAGCGCATGTTCAGCTATTCGTCCATCGAGCACATGGGGCTCATGACCTTCGGCTTCGGCTTAGGCGGACCGCTCGCCACCTTCGGCGCCCTGCTGCACATGCTGGTGCACTCGCTCACCAAGTCCGCGATCTTCGTCACCGTCGGTCATGCCACCCATATCGCGGGCACCCAGGCCATCGAGCAGATCCGCGGCCTGATCCGCACCCAGCCGACGGTCGGCTGGTCGCTCTTGATCGGGGTCGCGGCAATCGCCGGCTTCCCGCCCTTCGGCGTCTTCATGAGCGAATTCCTGCTGCTCACGGCCACCATGAAGACGGCCCCCTGGTTCACGCTGGCCCTGCTCTCCGGGCTCGCGGTCGCCTTCGCCGGGCTCTTCCGGCACCTGCACCCGATGGTCTATGGCATCCCGCCGGAGGGCCAGCAGCCGGTGTCGGCCAACATGATCCCGGTCGCCATCCACCTGACCCTGGTGCTGTGGCTGGGCCTGGCGATTCCCGCCTTCCTGGCCAACTGGCTGGACCGGGCGACGGGGCTGATCACGGGGGCGCGTCTGCTGTGAAGATCGACTGGCTGTTCGAGTTCCTCACCCGGCTCGCGGACCGGCGCCTGCTCGCCCATGCCGACGACCTGCAGTCCCTGCCCCCGACCCGGCGGCTGGTGCTGAACCCGCACGACTGGGGCAGCGCGGCGAAGATCGGCGCGCGCATGGGGCTGCGCCACGCGGGGGTCTGGGCCGATCCGCCGGATACCGCGGGTGGTGCGCCGGGCGCCAGCCTCATCGTGGTGCGTGCCTGTCTGGAGCACCAGGGGGGCTATCTGGTGCTGGAGACACCGGTCCCACTGCAACAGCCGATGCTGCCGTCGCAGACGCCCTACTACCCGGGGCTTGACCGCCTGGAGCGTCACTGCCACGACCTGACCGGGGTCACCTTCAGCGGCCTGACCCGCCGTTGGACCCGACACCAGGCCTGGGGGGCGGACGAGTTTCCACTGCGCGCCGAGTTTCCAGCGGCCGCCCGCGCGTCCACCCGCACCCCCGCGGACCTGGACTACCCCTTCGTCAAGATCCAGGGCAGCGGCGTCTACGAGATCCCGGTGGGCCCGGTCCACGCCGGCATCATCGAGCCCGGGCACTTTCGGTTCCACGCCATGGGTGAGGACATGCTGAGCCTGGAGGAGCGCCTGGGCTATGTCCACAAGGGCATCGAGAAGATCGCGGTGGGCCGGGACCCGGCGGGCCTCGCCCGGCTCGCGGGGCGGGTCTCCGGTGACTCCACGCTCGCCCACACCTGGGCCGCCTGCCAGGCCATGGAGCGCGCCGCCGGGTGCGAGGTCCCGCCCCGCGCCCTGTGGCTGCGCGCCCTGATGGCCGAGCGCGAGCGCATCGCCAACCACTTAGGCGATCTCGGGGCGATCTGCAACGACGTGGGCTTCACCTTCGCCCACGTCCAGTGCGCCCGCCTGCGGGAAGCTTGGCAGCGGCGCAGCCGCGCCCTCTTCGGCCACCGGCTGATGATGGACGCCGTGATCCCGGGCGGCGTCACGCACGACCTGCCGACAGACGCGCACCAGACCCTGCACGCCGACCACAGTGCGCTCCGCAAGGCCGTCAAACCGCTCTTCAACGTCATCGACGATCACCCGTCACTGAACGACCGCCTGATCACCACCGGGCGCCTGACCACCGCGCAGGCCCAAGCCTTGGGCTGCACCGGCTATGTCGGCAAGGCGAGCGGCCTGCCCTTCGACCTGCGCCGCGACTACGCTTACTCGCCCTATGACACCTTGGACGTCAAGGTGCACACCGAGGCAGACGGCGACGTGGCCGCCCGGGTCCGGGTCCGCATGGCAGAGGTCCGCAACAGCCTGGCCCTGATGGAACGCCTGCTCGAGACCCTGCCCGCGGGCGCCATCGCCACCCCGCTGCCTCAAGCGGCGGCTGGCGCGGTCGGACTCGGGCTGGTGGAGGGCTGGCGCGGTGAGATCTTGAGCTTCGTGCGTTTCGGCGCGGACGGGCGCATCGCCCGCTTCTTCCCGCGCGACCCGAGCTGGTTCACCTGGCCGGCCCTGGAACAATTGATCTTAGGCAACATCGTGCCCGACTTTCCGGTCTGCAATAAATCGGTCAACGGGTCCTATTCCGGGGTGGACCTGTAAGGCGAGTGCTGCCAGGTAAAGCGAGTCCATTAGGGAATGCGTGTCGCGTCGTTGTCGTTGTCGCTGTCGTTGTCGTTGTCGCTGTCGAAGTTATCGTAGCAACCCTGATTCTCTCGCACCGCTAATCGCACCGCTAATCGCATCGCTTCTCCGATTACGACAACGACAACGACAACGACAACGAGCGCACTCGTTGTTTATCCTGTTTCTGACTCTCTTCCGGGGGTGGCCGATATTCCTTCCCTGGTTGGTAGCCGCCAATTAGACCCAGCTTCCCGCAGGTGACGCACCATGTTCCGCATCCTGAAGCAATCCCTGAAGACCGGCGTCATCACCGAGGCGGCGCCGGCAGCCGATGATGCAGAGTTGGAACGGCTGGGGATCGAACTGCTGCGGCACGTCCACGCCCGCCTCGGACGCAGCCTCGCCATCCGCCAGGTCGACGCCGGCTCCTGCAACGGCTGCGAACTGGAGATCCACGCCCTCAACAACCCCTATTACGACCTGGAGCGTTTTGGCCTGCACTTCGTCGCCTCCCCGCGCCACGCCGACGCCCTGCTGGTCACGGGCCCCGTCAGCCGCCACATGGAAACGGCCCTGCGCCGCACCTGGGCCGCGACCCCGATCCCCAAGTTCGTCATCGCCGCCGGCACCTGCGCCTGCGACGGCGGTGAATTCGGTGAGTCCTACGCCAGTTGCGGGGCGGTGGAGAACATCATCCCGGTGGATGTGAAGATCCCCGGCTGCCCACCCGCACCGCTGGACCTGCTGCGGGGGTTGTTGGCGGCTCTTCGGCCCGGCACTGCGGCAGTTGCTCAAGAAAAGCCGGCTCATGAGGCCAAGTGTGTGAGTGTTGATTAAATCAGTCAGCTGGCTGGTGAGGGCAACGGCGGAGTTGCTGAAGTCAAGCCCTTACAGGGCCAGGCCGATTTCACTGCGCGATGCCAGGGCGTGGCCGTGGCCTGGTCTGTTCGACCCCGTTGGGTCGGAATGCACGATCAGGTGGAACAGGGTCCGAAATCTCGGCCAAAAGAAAAGCCGGCACCGGGCCAGCTTAGCTTAACGTCATGATGTATTTGGTGGGCGCGCGTGGGATCGAACCACGGACCCCTGCCGTGTGAAGGCAGTGCTCTCCCGCTGAGCTACGCGCCCGTCAAGACCATAGATAGTAGCCGGGCGGCTCGCGTGCGTCAACTCGCGGTGCATCGCGCGGCGGGGGCGCGATTCAGGCCCCGCCGCCGTAGTCGATGCTGATCTCCTCCCCGACCGCGATGGGGCGGCGGGCGTAGAGGTCGAAGGCGTCGAACTCGGCGTTGGGGTCAGCGCTGTGGTTGAGCCAGCGCAGCAGGTTGACGCCGCGGCGGGCCTTAAGCGCCCCGCCCTCGGCGTCGTAGACCCACAGGACATGGGGACCGTCGGCGGTGACCGCGGGCCCCTCGAAGGTGCCGATCCGCTCCCCGGCGGCGAAGGGGACCCGGGCGAAGCAGCCGAAGCCATGGATCGGGGAGCGGTCCTTGCGGACCCGCCCCGCCAGCGCCGCCGGGCCGTCCCTGCCGGTCATGCCGGACGCACCCGTGCGGCCACCCGCGCCCTGCCCCCGTCAGCCGGCGAAGGGTCCGAGCCGCGACAGGTCGGCCGCCGCCTTCGCCGCGTGCGCGTTCCCCTGGGCGGGGACCGTCGCCCCCTGGCCGCCACCGAGCTGGAGCAGCACCGGGCAATCGCGCGGCACTACGTCGACCTCGGCCCCGGAGGCGATGAGTTGCTCGTTTTCCAGGATCTCCAGCACCGCGTTCAAGACCTCCGGGTCGCGCCGGGCGATCGCGTTCAGGGCCTCGCCCACCACCGCGGGCCTGGTGGCGGCGGCCTCGGCCATCGTCTGGGAGACCTTGAAGGCGGTCTGGCTGCGGATCAGGCCGACCCGGTTCTCACCGTCCTGCTTCATCGCGCTGGTGACCTGGACCAGGCGCTTGACGACCTTCTCGGTGATGTTGTCCACCATCTGGCGGTCGGTGAAGGCGACCTTGCGGATATAGACGGACCCGAGCTGGTAGCCCCACTTCTCCGACAGGGGCGAGACGGTGGCCCGCACCTCGCGGCTCAACTGGTGGCGGTCCTCCAGCATCTTGTCCATTTCCAGGTTGCTCAGTGTGGAGATGGTGGAACTGGCGACGTTGGCCTGCAGCGAGCCCTCCGGGTTGGCGTTGCGGAACAGATAGGCCTCCGGGTCGCTCACCCGCATCTCGTACCAGATGCCCACCCCCATGGGCGTCCCCTCCTCCGAGTTGACCATCTGGTCGCGCAGGTAGTATTGGCGCAGCGCCGTGTCCACCAGATAGCGCTTGCCGAAGAAGGGCGCGAGCAGCGCCGGGAGCCCGAAGTGCAGGAGCGGGAAGCGCAGCCCGGCCTCGTCGAGGACGCCGAGCACCCGGCCGAACAGGGTGTAGACCTGGGCCTCGCGCTCACGCACGATGGTGTAGAGGCCGAGCCGGCTGGTCACCCCGAGCAGCAGCGGGATGAAGATCAGGCCCATGAAGAAGGCGATGAAGGGGGCGATGGTGTCGTCGATAAACATGGCGGGTCTCCTTCAGGTCCCAACGGGGCTCTGGGTCGGGTTCGGCGTGGCGCGCGGGGCGGGGGCCGGAGTGCCGGTGGTCTGCACGATGCGCCGGGCGCGCTTGAGCAGCGGGATGCGCATGTTACGCACATAGGCGACGAGCGCCGCGCTGCCCCCCTCCCCCTTGATGCGCACCAGGGTCTCGGCCAGTTCCTTGAGCGGCGCCACCTCCGCCTGGGCGGTATTGGTGGCGATGTCCACCGCCCGCTTGCTCATGGTGATCTGCTGCTCGGCGTCGGCGCGGGCGGTGCTGATGTCGGCGGCGACCTGGTTGCGGGTGCTGTTGATGGCGGAGAGCGCCCGGTCCACCTCCAGCGGCGGGTCGATCTGGGTGATCAGGGCGGCCTCCAGTTCGATCCCGTAGCGGGTGCCGGTGGTCAGGCACTGCTGCTCCATGTACTCGTTGAGCAGCGGCAGGTTCTTGCGCAGGTCGTTGATGGAGACCCCTTCGGAGAGGTCCGGGCCGGCGCCGTCGCCCTGCGCCTCGGAGGCGCCCTCGGCCGGCGTGGTCGCGAGCAGGCGCTGCCCCTTGGGGTCCGCAAAGTTGGCGATACGCTCGCGCAGCACCGAGACGAAATAGCCCATGACGTGCTGCAGCGGGTCCGCGACCCCGAAGACGAAGGGGTAGAGGTTGTCCTCCGCCACCCGGAAGCGGACCTGGCCGTTGACGCCGGTGGTGAGGTTGTCCTTGGTCACGGCCTCGATGGTGTCCTGGCGCTTGGTCGGGTCCCAGGTCAGGTCGAGCGCCTGGGTGGCCACGTCGACCTTGCGGACCTCCTGCCAGGGCCACTTGAAGTAGGGCCCGCCGGGGCGGATCACCTGCAGGCGCGGGAAGCGGTAGCGCGCCCGCTCCTCCTCGGTCATCCGCGGGTCATCCACCCGCTGGTCACCGAAGCGCTGGGCGCGCCCGAAGGACGTGAGCACCGCCCGCTCATTGGGCTTGACGGTGTAAAAGGCGCGGATGACCACGCGATAGATCGAATAGACGAGCAGTCCGAACAGGAAGGCGGTGAGCAGCATGGTGCACTCCGGTCGCGTTGGTGCAAGACCCGGGCGGGTTCGGCAGTCGCGCGCCCGGGCACCTGGGGGATGGCGTGCTTACCATACCACCAAGACCCTGATGCGGGTGTGCGCCGGTCGACTCGGGGGCCTGCCGGGGCGACGCTCGGGCGGGACGGCACTGCGATCTCGGGTGACGCGGCGCTGACGGCCATGCAGCGTTGTCCATCACGGTAAGCCTTGGACGCCGACGGGTCACCGGACCGAGAATAGCGACGCGCCCCGCGGCTGTCCTGGCCGCGACGCATGCCGGCAGTTTCACCCGGTCACACCAACCAGCGAGGAGACAGGCCCATGAACCAGCGCCCCGCACTCTATGCGCTCGCCGCACACTACCGGCTGGACGCCGCCGCCACCCGGCAGTTGTACCAGATGGCCGGACTGGACCAGGAGCCGACGGGGGTCGCGCGTCGGCTGCCGCTGGGGGTCGCCGCGGCGGCGGCGGCCCTCATCGGGCTGGGGCTGATCCTGTGGGTGGCGGCCAATTGGGACAGTCTGGGGCGGGTCGGGCAGTTCGCCCTGCTCCAGGGGGTGGTGCTCACCCTGTGCCTGGGGGCCTTGGCCCTGCCGGGCGCGCGCCCGGCCCTGGGTCTGCTGGCGTTGCTGGCCATCGGCGGACTCTTCGCCTATTTCGGCCAGACCTATCAAACCGGGGCCGATCCCTGGCAACTCTTCGCCCTCTGGGCCGGGCTGACCCTGCCGCTATGCCTGGGGGTGCGGCAGGACCTCCTGTGGACGCCTTGGGCGCTGGTGGCGATGACCGGTGTCACGCTCTGGGTCCAGGCCCACACCGACGGCTTCTGGCGGGTCGCGCCCACGGACCTGGCCGTCCACGCCTGGGCCTGGGGCGCGGCGGCGGTCCTGGTCGTCGGGCTCTCGCCGGCGGCCCGCCGCCTCACCGGGGCCGGGGTCTGGGCGCTGCGCACGGCGCTCACCCTGGCGGTGACACTGGTGACGCTGAGCGCGCTGGGCGGGCTCTTTTCCAGCGCGGTGGCGCCGCACTATGGGCTGGGGGTGCTGGTGCTCGCGCTGGCTGGCCTGGTGCTGGCCCTGCCCCGGACCTTCGAGGTCGCGGCCCTGAGCGCCGTGGCCCTGGGGCTCGATGCGCTCCTGCTGGCGGGCCTGGGGCACTGGCTGCTGGTCGGGCACGGGGGCGATGACCTGGATCGACTCCTGCTGCTGGGCCTGGCGGGGGCCGTGCTGCTGGCGGGTAACGTGACCGGCATCCTGGCGTTGGCGCGGCGCTATGGCGCCGGGGGTCAGGTATGAGCGAGTCCATCGACCACATCGGCGACCCCATCGGCGACCAAGCCGGCGACCAAACCGGCGACCGGACGATCAAGCGCACGATCGCGGCGGCCGTCGCCGTCGGCATCCTGCCGGCCGGGGCCGCGCCGCCGCCCGTCGAGGCGCGTCCCTGGGCCCTGCTCCTGCTCACCGCCCTGGGCGCCTGGCTGGCGGCGATCCCGCTGGTGCTGGCCATGGCCCTGTTGCTGGATGACCTGCTGTATCGGGGGGTCGGCGTCTACCTGATCGGGACCCTGATCCTGAGCGCGGCGGTGGTCCTGCTGCGCTCCGGGGCGCGCGGCCCGGACCCGGCCGCGACCGGGCGCGCGCCGGGGGTGGCCCTGTTCCTGGAGCAACTGGCGGTACCGGCCCTGCTGGTGGGGTGCGCCGCCCTGGGGTTCGGGCTCTTTCGCGATCTGCCAACCCGCACGGCCGCCGGCGGCCTGACGCTCGCGGTGCTGGCCCTCGCCGCGCTCCTGCCGCGGCCCTGGCTGCGCGTCCTGCTGGGGGCCGCGGCGGCTGGCCTGCTGACCCTGACGCTGCTGGCGGGCCACCCCTGGGACCTGTTCCACTGGGGCCGCGCCGCGCCCTGGCTGGCCCTGCACGGGGTGCTGGCCCTGTGGCTCGCGGGGCTGGCGGCGCAGCGGGCGCTCGCGGCGCGGGGGGAGACGGCGCACCTGGCGGGCGCCCTGGAGCCCCTGGGCACGGGCTGGTTGGTGGCCACCCTGGCGGGGCTCGCCATGGTCTCCGGCATGACGCTGCTGGTGGCCGCGAGCGTCAAGCCCTGGGCACGGGAACTGGCGCAGGGCTGGGCCGGGGGCGCACGGCTACCGTGGATGCCGGCCGCCTCCAGCCTCCTCGCCCTGGCCGGAATCGCCTGGGGCGCCTGGCGCTGGCCGGCCCTGCGCCGGCCCTGGGTGCTGGGCGCGGGTCTGGTGGTCGTCGTACTCGCCTGGTTCATGCCCACCCTCGGGGGCCTGTGGCTGGCCCTGATGGTGACGGTGACCACGCAGCGGTGGCGGCTGGCGGTGGCGGCGGCGCTCGCGGCGGCCTGGGTCCTCGGCGCCTTTTACTACCAGTTGCAGTGGCCGCTGGGCACCAAGGCCCTGGTGCTGGCGGGCGGTGGGGCCGTACTCGGGGCGCTCGCCTGGTCGGCGGTGCGCGGCGGCGGTGGCGTCGGCGAACGCGCCGGATCCGTGTTGGGTGCACCCGGGTGGTGGCTCATCGCGCTCACGGGCCTCGCAAGCCTCACGGGCGCCAATCTGGGCATCTGGGAGAAGGAGTCGCTGATCCGTCACGGGCGCCCCGTGTTCGTGGCCCTGGCCCCGGTGGACCCGCGCTCCCTGCTGCAGGGGGACTACATGAGGCTCAATTTCCGGGTGCCGCCGGCGGCGGAGCTGGCGGTCGGCCCGCGGCCTGGCGCCCGCCCGCGGGTGGTGGCCCGCCTTGATGCGCGCGGCATCGCCGACCTGCTGCGGCTGGCCCGCCCCGACGAGGCCCTGGCGGAGGGGGAGCTCCTCATTGAATTGACCGCCAGGGACGGCCGCTGGACCCTGGTCAGCGATGCCTGGTACTTCCGGGAGGGCGAGGCCAAGCGCTGGCAGGGCGCGCGCTACGGCGAATTCCGCGTGGCCGCGGACGGGCGCGCCCTGCTGGTCGGGCTGGCCGACGGCGACCTGCGGCCGCTGGGGCCCTAGGTCATTTCCCGAGACAGCGCTGCCCCGTGGCGTCGGGGTGCCCCGGCTCCTCGGCTACCAGGGTTACCGTCGGTCCGCACAGCGGACCCTACGACGACGCGCCCGTGGAGTCCGCTCTGGGGACCAGTGGCGTGGCGTAGGGTGCGCTGTGCGCACCGGGAGACTGCGGTTGCTTGCCACCGCCACCGCCGGGGCCTGGGTCCCCGCCATGGTGCGCACGGCGCACCCTGGGGTTGCGGTGCGGACCAGGGACCTCGCAGTCAGGACGCGGAAAAGCTCACGGTGACGTCGCTCTCCGCATCAGGAGCTGAAAGGTCCTCGATAATCCGAATAAATGAGGGTTTGCGCTTGCCCCCGGTCGTCCCCCCGTCATAGACCCGCGGAATACCCCATTTCCCGTGCTTGGTTTTGCCCCCGTGGTTGTGGCCGAAGAGGAGCGCATCGACCTTGATGCCCTCCGCGGCCGCATCTTTCAATACGGCTTTGAGCTTGGTGCGATCCTTCAGCCAATGACCAGGTTTGAAGATGGGACTCTCGAATTCAAAAAGTTGGTGTTGACCGGACGGTCGCACTGAAGGGCGACCTACCGTGGCGAGGACGCTGTACGGGAGAATGAGCACGGCCGACGCCGCCGCCAAGACCGCATCCTGATCCAGGTTATCGGGGTCGGGTATGATCCCGTGCACGGTACCCGTACCGCCCTGCCCCTCCCTGGAGCTCCCCGATGCGACGCCTGACCCTGTTGATCCTGCTGCTGTGCTGCTGGACCCTGCCCCCGTCCGCCGCGGGACCCACGCCGGGCGCCACCGGGAACGCCGGCCACCCGCGCATCGGCCTGGTGCTGAGCGGCGGCGGGGCGCGGGGGGCGGCCCATGTCGGGGTGCTCCAGGTGCTCGAGGAACTGCGTATCCCCATCAGCGTGGTGGTCGGGACCAGTATGGGCGCGCTGGTGGGCGGGACCTACGCCACCGGCATGAGCCCGCAGGAGATGGAGCGGCAGTTGACCGGCATCGACTGGAACGCGCTCTTCGTGGATGACACCTCGCGGGCGGACTGGCCCATCCGGCGCAAGGAGCAGAGCCTGTTGCCGACCTTCGATTTCAGCGTCGGCTTCAATGACGGTCGGCTGACGATGCCCGAGGGGGCACTCGCCGGGCAGAAGGTAGAGGTCTTCTTCGGCAATCTGGTGCGGACCGCGGCCGGGGTGCGGCGCTTCGATGAACTGCCAATCCCGTTCCGCGCGGTGGCCACGGACCTGGAAGACGGCAGCATGAAGGTCTTCGACTCGGGGGCCCTGCCGACGGTGATGCGCGCCAGCATGTCGGTCCCCGGGGTCTTTGCCCCGGCGCAGATCGACGACCACCTCTATGTCGATGGCGGCCTGGTGCGCAACCTGCCGGTGGACGTGGCCCGCCGGATGGGTGTGGATCTGGTCATCGCGGTGAACCTTGGGAGTACCTACCTGCCGCGCAAGGACCTCAATTCAGTGGTCGGGGTGCTCGGGCAGATGGTGGCGATCCTCACCCAGCAGAACGTGGAGCAGTCACTGCGCTCGCTGCGCCCGGGCCGCGACCTGCTGATCTCCCCGGACCTGGGGAACATCAGCGCCACCGACTTCACCCGCGCGGCGGAGGCGATCCGCACCGGGGTAGCGGCCGGGCGCGCCGCCGCACCACGCCTGCGGCACCTGAGCCTGAGCCCGGACGACTGGGACGCCTGGCGGGCGCGCCGACCGCGCCTGGAGCCGGACCGGGCACCCATTGATGAGGTCGAGGTCCGGGGTCTCACCTGGGTGAACCCTGCCCTCTTCGCGCCGCTGATCGCGCACCAGGAGGGCCAGCCGCTCGATCGCGCGCGCCTGGATGCGAACATCTCGGCCATCTATGCCGGGGGCGACTTTCAGAACATCGATTATCAGCTCGAGCGGCGCCTTGATCGGGACCGTGATCGGGACCGTGATCGGCAGCGGCCGCGGCCGGGGGACCCGCCGGGACCCGCGCCCGTCGGCAGCAACCTTCTCGACGTGCATGCCCGCGAGAAGTCCTGGGGACCCGGCTATCTGACCTTCGGGCTCGGCCTGTCGTCGGACTTCCAAGGGGACACCACGCTGGGCCTGCGCGGCACCTATCGCCGCACCTGGGTCAACGCACTCGGTGCCGAGTGGTATACCACCGCCCAGGTCGGCAGCCCGCTCGACTTCTACAGCGAGTTCTACCAACCGTTCACGGTCGCACGCACCGCCTTCATCGTACCCAGCGTCGGTTACGGAATCAGCCCGCTCAGTATCTTCGACAAGGACGGTCTGCGGATCGCCCACTATGACGTGACCCGCAGTGCGCTCGCGCTGGACCTCGGCCTGACCCTGTTCGACGGTAACGCGGAACTGCGCGTAGGCGCAGTCCTCGCGGGGGTCCAGGCCAAGCGGGACACGGGCAGCCCCACACTCCCCGAAGAGTCCAGTAATCAGACCGGGCTGCGCGCGGGCTTCGTCTACGACACCCTGGACAGCGCCTATCTGCCCCGCCACGGCCAACGCTTGACCCTGGACCTGCGCTCGCCCCAACCGGCGATGGGCGCCGACCAGAGCTTCAACCGCCTGGAGGGCCGCGGGACCTGGGCCTACAGCCGCGGCCCCAACACGCTCGTCGGGCGCGCCCTGCTCGGCGGCACCATCGGCGGCGACCTGCCCTATTACGACCAGTTCCCGCTGGGCGGCTTCCACCAGTTGTCGGGCTATGCCACGGACCAGTTCCGCGCCAACCGGGTCGCCTTCGGTTCGCTGACCTATTTCTACCGACTCGCCAACCTGACGCCGCCCCTGGGGAGCGCGGTCTATCTGGGCGCCTCCCTGGAGGTCGGCGACCTGCAGGACACGGATACGCGACTGACGGACCCCGGAACCAAGTTCGGCAGCAGCATCTTCATCGGCGCCGATACCTGGATCGGCCCAGCCTACCTGGGGCTGGGCGTCGCGGGCGACGGGGCGACCGCCGGTTACCTCATCCTCGGGCGGCCGTAAGCCGCGGGAAACATATCCGCCGGGGCCGGGAAAACACGCGATTGCGTAGATCTACGCAATCACATCATTACCATTCAGATAGGTATAACGACCGCGCGGACGGCCCCGAGAAGCATGAAAAAAAAGGAATTATCTGACTGATTTGAAAGCATAAAACATCGACAGCACCGCCACGTCAAGCGCAATTGAGCAAATGAATTTTGACGCCGCGCCGATTTTGAGTTAAACCTATATTCAGATTCGGGCCAGGATAGGCCGTAAAGCCGACAAGGTGGATGATGGTGCAATGCAGCAAAAGGGTCGAAATGATGCAATGCAGCAAAGCGGTTGGAATGCTGCAATGCAGCAAACCGGCAACGATGTTGCAATGCAACAAACCGGCAGTCATGATGCAGGGCAACAAAGCCGGCCGACTGATACGGATATCGGTCACTCTCGGTTACTCAGGGGTTTTGCGTCGTGCGAAGACCCTGCGGCACGGTGCCTCAGGTATCGGCCGCGGGGCGTCGCTGAAGGTTCAGTCCTTTCGGTGATACCCGCTAATTCACAACGAGGAGGATGATCAATGCATACCTTAGACGGCTACCGCAGCACCCATTCGGACCTGCGGCAAATGCTGGATGACCTGCGCTCGCTGCTGACCACGGAGCAGTTGCGTATACGCCCCAACGCCAAGACCGCGTATGAGATGCTGTGCGATCTGGGTGAGCGGGTGCGCCGCCATCTGGCCGAAGAGGATCGCGCTCTGTATCCGAGCCTGCTGATTCATGAGGACCCCAAGGTCAAGTCGATCGCCTGGGGTTTCATCAGCGGTGAAAAGCCCTTGCGTCAGACCTTCGACGACTATCACACGCACTGGCTGAAGAACTGCGACTTCAATTTCAGTGACGATTTCCTGGCCGAGACCCGGGAGGTCTTTGAGTTGGTCTCCCAACGCATCGATCGCGAGGAGCAGGTGCTACTGCCGAAACTGCTGGAGATCGGGATGTTTCAGGATGCGCACCCTGATCGGGAGAACCGCCGGAGCGCCGAGCGCTCACAACGCCGCTGGTAGCCCATTAAGACTGCCGCTGGTGGGGCGTCAGATCGCACGTCCTTACCCCAGGGTCCCCACCCCGCTCCTTGCCCCGAGCGGGGGGCCGGGCGGTACCCCCGATGAGGGCCTGATTCCGCCCGCAAGTCACCTTGGACGCCTGTTTTACAGCTCTGCTTTTCTAGGTCTGTATAGAGAGCAGTGCAAGCGCCTCGTCGATCATCGCGGCACGGATGCACTCCTCATTTACGGTTGGATACGGCATAGGATTCTCGGGCTCGCCATAACTATGCACATAAGCCTAATACGCCCCGCGGGCCACTGGCGTGCCCCGCATCTCAAGTCCACCCGCGGCGCCTGACCATTAACCTGGTAATCGCAGATTTCACGCCAAGGCGCCAAGGTCGCCACGGTTTTTGGTCCTTTGTATCCGCTCGACTCAGGGCGTTACCCTGGGCTGGCAGGTCAGGCCCCTTCGGGCCTTGAACCACCCCAAGGCCCCGCTCCCGTGGCGCTGGCCCGTGCAGCCCGCCCGCTGTCGCCGACTGCGCCCGGCTTGCGAATCGACCGTGGCCCACCTCAGCCGTCCCTGAGGTCCCGCTTGTCCAGCACCCGCTTGGCCTTCCCGTCAAAGCGCTCGATGCGCCGCGGCTCCACTAGGTCCACCTCCGCGCGGATGCCGGCGACGGTGTGGATCTCGCGTGCGATGCGCTCGCGCAGGGCCTGCATCCGGTCCATGCGGTCGGAGAACATCTCGGCGCGGACCTCCACCTTGACCGTCACCTGATCCAGGGTCCCCGGGCGGTCGACCTCGATCAGATAGTGCGGGGTAGTGCCCTCTACCCGCAGCAGGGCCTCCTCGATCTGGGACGGGAAGACGTTGACGCCGCGAATAATGAGCATGTCGTCGCTGCGCCCGGCGACGCGGCTCATGCGGGTGGTGTTGCGCCCGCAGGGGCAGGGCTCGCGATAGAGCCGCGCGATATCGCGGGTGCGGTAGCGGATCATCGGCACCGCCTCGCGGGTGAGGGTGGTGATGACCAGCTCCCCAGGCTCGCCCTCCGGCACCGGCTCCAGGGTCTCGGGGTCAATGCACTCCACCAGGAAGTGGTCCTCCTGCAGGTGCATCCCATTGCGGGCGGCGCACTCGCCGCTGACACCGGGGCCGATGACCTCGGAGAGGCCGTAGTTGTTGAAGGCGAGGATGTCGAGTTGCTCCTCGATCTGCCGGCGCATGTCCTCGGTCCAGGGCTCGCCGCCGAAGTGGCCGAAGCGCAGGGGCAGTGAACGCGGGTCCATCCCCAGATCGCGGGCGCCGTCGGCGATGGTCAGGGCATAGCTGGGGGTGCAGACCAGCACCTCGGGCGCCAGGTCATGGATGATGTCGAGCTGGCGGCGGGTGTTGCCGGAGGCGGCGGGGATGATGGCCGCGCCGACCCGCTCGACCCCATAGTGGAGCCCAAAGCCGCCGGTGAAGAGCCCGTAGCCGAAGGCGATTTGGACCGTGTGCTCGGGGCGCAGCCCACCCGCCACCAGGAAGCGGGCGCAGAGCCCCGACCAGATCTTGAGGTCCTGGGCGGTATAGGCAACGAAGGTCGGCCGGCCGGTGGTGCCGGAGGAGCCGTGAATGCGCGCTACGTCCTTGCGCGGCACCGCCAGGAACCCCAGCGGCTGGTGGCGGCGCAAGTCGTCCTTGGTGGTGAAGGGCAGCCGCCGGATATCGTCCAGGCTGCGGATGCTGCGCCGGCTGAGGTCGTGCAGGGTGAAATAGTCGCGATAGAAATGCACCGGGGCGACCCGGTCGACCAGGGCGCGCAGGCGCTCCAGTTGCAGGGCCTCCAGGTCCGCGCGCGGCAGGGTCTCCGCGGGGTCGAAGACGCGGTTCTCGATGGCAAAGCCGGGGGTCGGCATAGATCAGGTGCTCAAGAGACGTGGCTGAAAAGCTCCTCGGCATCGACCACATGCAGGCCGGCGGCCGTCAGCACGGCGATGGCCTGGTCCGGGTCCTCGAAGCGGAAGATGAGGATAGCCTTGTCGCCGCGGCGCAGCGAGAAGGCGTACATGTATTCGATATTGAGCCCGGCACTCTCCAGGACCTTCAGTGCCTCGGCCAGGCCGCCGGGCCGGTCGAGCACATCCACCGCTACCACCTCGGTGAGGTTGACCACCCAGCCGGCCTTCTCCAGGAGTTGCCGGGCCTGCTCCCACTCACGCACGATCAGGCGCAGGATGCCGAACTGGGCGGTGTCCGCGAGCGACAGGGTCATCAGGTTGATGCCCTCCGCCGCGATCGCGTCCAAGGGGGCACCCAGGCGCCCGGGACGGTTCTCGAGGAAGAGCGAGAGTTGCTGTAGCTTCATGGTTCATTACTCCCTAGGTTAAACGTTACGCCGATCGATCACGCGCTTCGCCTTGCCCTCGCTGCGCTCGATGGTGCGCGGCTCCACCAGGCGCAGGTCCACCCGGATGCCGCAGATCTGCTCGATCGCTTGGGCGAGCCGGGCGCGCACCTCCTCAAGGGCGCGGATCTTGTCGCTGAAGACCTCGGGCGTGACCTCCACCTCCACCGCCATCTGATCCAGCCCGCGCTCGCGGGTGAGGATGATGCGGTAATGCGGCAGGGTTCCTTCCACTTGCAGGAGTGCGGCCTCGACCTGGGACGGGAAGACGTTGACGCCGCGGATGATGATCATGTCGTCGGAGCGCCGCCCGATGCGCCGGATGCGCCGCAGCGTCCGCCCGCAGGTACAGGGCTCGGTGACGATCCGGGTGATGTCGCGCGTGCGGTAGCGGATCATCGGCATCGCCTTCTTGCTCAGCGTCGTGAGCACCAATTCGCCCTCCTCCCCGTCCGGCAGGCTGGCCCCGGTCTCCGGGTCGATGATCTCCGGGTAGAAATGGTCCTCGAAGACGTGCAGCCCATCCTGGGCGGCGCACTCACTGGCCACGCCGGGGCCGATGATCTCGGACAGGCCATAGATATCGTAGGCGCGCACCCCAGCCTCGGACTGGATATGCGCGCGCATGGCATCAGACCAGGGCTCGGCGCCGAACACCCCCACGCGCAGCGGCAGGTCCCGCAGATCGACGCCGATATCCTTGGCGCGCTCAATGAGATGCACGAAATAGCTGGGCGTACAACAGAGCGCAGAGACGCCGAAGTCCCGCAGCACCATGAGCTGGCGCTCCGTATTGCCGCCGGACACCGGGATCACCGTCGCCCCCAGGGCCTCGGCCCCATAGTGGGCACCCAAACCGCCGGTGAAGAGCCCGTAGCCGAAGGCGTTTTGCAGGATGTCCCCGCGGTGCAGCCCGCAGGCGGCGAAGGTGCGCGCCATGACCTCCGCCCACACGTCCACGTCCTCGCGCGTATAGGCGACCACGATGGGCTTGCCGGTGGTCCCGGAGGAGGCGTGCAGGCGCACCACATCCCCCATTGAGCTGGCGAACAGGCCGAATGGATAGGTGTCGCGCAGGTCCGTCTTGACGGTAAAGGGGAGCCGGGCGATGTCCGCCAGGCTCCCGATAGCCTCCGGGGTCAGCCCCCGCTTCTCCAGGCGCTGACGAAACAGCGGCACATGCTCATAGGCGCGCGCGACCACGGCGCGCAGGCGGCGTAACTGCACCTCGGTCAAGCGCTCGGCGGGCAGGAAATCCGGGGCGCTGACGGGGTGAAAGCCCCCCGCCGCGTCGTTCCACAGCTCGGTCTGCATGGGTCTCCCCTTCAGTCAACGTCGTTATCTTGACCCCGGACACCGCAATCGGTCCGCGAAAAACGCGAAAAACGCGAATGAAGTTCGTTCGGGTGAACTCCCCGCTCAACCCACCATCTCAGATGCCGCCGCGGCGCCACGGCCCAAGGCAAACGACTGTTCGTTCTGCTTGTGCAGCTTGGGCGCCAGGTTGGCGTGGATGGCGGCGAGCCAGTGCTCCTGGGCGATCGGCAAGTGCTCCGAGAGCGCCCCCAGCAGGGTGACGTTCAGGCTCTTCTTGTTCTTGAGCGCCGCCGCATCGAGTTGGTCCGGACCGATCAGGACCCCATCCGGGCGCATCACCGCGCGATTGACCTCGACCTGCGTCTCATCCAGGACCAGCAGCACGTCCGCCTCCCCGGCGGGGACCATCGGGCTCCACACCTGGGGTCCGAAGCGCACGTCGCTGCTCACCGAACCGCCGCGCTGGCTCATGCCGTGCAGCTCGCTCTTTTTCACGTCATAGCCGGCACGAAAGGCGGCATCGGCCAGGATGTCGGAGGCCTTCAGCACGCCCTGACCGCCGAGCCCGGCAATGACCACGTTATGGATCTGTTTCATTTGGCTCGACCTCAGTCGTCGACGACTTGCGACGGGCAGGACTGCGACCGCTCGGTCACGGCCTTTTCATAAAAGCGGATCTTCGGGGCCGCGAGCACGCAGGGCTGACGGGCGACCACGAGCGAGGTCTCGGAGCGGCTCAGCAGGTCCTTGAGCAGCCCCTCCAGGGTTCCGTTCTCGGCCTGGAAGTCCACCACATGCACATTCTTGACGCCCATGGCGCGGGCCAGGTCCTCGAAGTGGATGCGCCCCGTCGGGTCATGGTTCAGGGTGCGCCCGGTGCCCGGGTGCTCCTGCTGCCCGGTCATCGCGGTGGTGCCGTTGTCCAGGATCAGCACGACATGGCCGGTGGCGGGCGGGTTGTAGACCATCTCGGCCAGGCCGGTGAGGCCGGAATGCACGAAGGTGGAATCGCCGATGACGCTCACCACCCGCCTCGCCTCCTCGTCAGGCAGCACATGGCGCAGCCCCAGGCCCACCCCGATGCTCGCCCCCATGCAGACGCAGGTGTCCATGGCCTGGAACGGCGGCAGGACGCCGAGCGTATAGCACCCGATGTCCCCGGCGACGATACAGTTCATGTCGCGCAGGACCTCGAAGACCCCGCGGTGCGAACAGCCCTGGCAGAGCTCCGGCGGCTTGCCCTTGGGCGGCACCGGCTCGGCGCTATCATCGCCGGCCAGGATGCGGCGCACCCGCGCGACCGTGAGTTCCCCGAAGCGGTACTGCTCCGGCTTGCCCTCGGCGGGGATACCGGCGGCGCGCAGGGCGTCCAGCAGCACCGGGTCCCCCTCCTCCAGGACCACCAGGCGCTCGCAGTCCTCGGCGAAGGCGCGGATGGTCTCCAGGGGCAGCGGATAGGTGAGACCGATGGTCAGCAGACAGGCCTCCGGGGCCGCCTCCCGGGCGTGCATCGCGGCGATGCCGGTGGCGATCAGACCCAGGTGGCTGCCGCCGGCGAAGACCCGGTTGGGGCCCTCGGCATCGTTCCAGACGGCGATCTCGGCGAGCTTCTGCCGCAGGCGCCGGTGCGCCGGCTTGGCGTAGGCCGGGATCATGACCCGCGCCGGGATGTCGCGCCGGAACCCGGGCGTGGGCCCGGCCGTCTCGCCGGGGGCCGGCAGGTCGTGGGGGCGCACGATGGTCTTGGAGTGGCACACCCGGGTGGTGATGCGCAGCATCACCGGCAGGTGCCAGCGCTCGGAGAGCTCGAAGGCGAGCCGGGTGAAGTCGTAGGCCTCCTGGGAGTCCATCGGCTCCAGCATGGGCAGGGACGCGGCGCGGGCATAGTGCCGGTTGTCCTGCTCATTCTGGCTGGAGGCCATGCCCGGGTCGTCCGCGGACACCACCACCAGGCCCGCCGCCAGGTCCGTATAGGCGGCGGTGAACAGCGGGTCCGCCGCCACGTTGAGCCCCACATGCTTCATGGTCACCAGGGTGCGGGCGCCGCCGAAGGCCGCGCCCAGGCCGACCTCCACGGCCACCTTCTCATTGGGCGACCACTGGGCCTGCCCACCGAGCCGGTCGAAGGTCTCCAGGATTTCGGTGGACGGGGTGCCCGGATAGCCGGTACCCAGGCGCACCCCGGCGTGTCGCGCGGCCAAGGCGATGGCCTCGTCCCCACTCAACAGTTGCGGTGAATCGCTCATTCGTCGTAGGCTCTTTAGGCGGCGGGAGATCGGTAGCCGGGTATTATCCACCGGGGAGTTGCGACGCAGCAAGGCGCAGCGTCATTGCGGGACTTTGACGGGAAATCGATGCCCGGTTGCGCTCATCGGCGCCAGGCACGGAACGGCCGGTCGTCCTCCTCATCCAAGGCGCCGTCGATCTCATCCAGGGCACCGTCGATATGGAATTCGGGACCCGGGTCCAGGTCCCCATGCCCCGCCAGGGTCGGCTCGATGCGCGGGGCCTGCGATGCCGGGAGGGCCGCCGACTCGGCGGGCACCGCCGGTGCGGCCACCACCGCGAGCGCGGCCGGGGCCGGGGGCGGGGCTGGCGTCGCGGCCGTTACCGCAGCCCGGGGGCGCACGGGGGGCGGTCGCAGCCGCGGCTCCCGGGCGTCCTCCAACAGCACCGCCGAGACCCCGGACGGGGTCGTCGCCCGACGCGGCAGCGCGGCGACCGAGCGGGCCGGTGCCGGTGTCAGCGTTGGCGTTGTCGTTGGCGCCGCGGTTGGCACCGGCGCGGGCAGCGGCCCGGCCCGCCGCGCCTCGATGGCCTCGCACAGGCGCTGCCGGACCTCCCCCGGCGGATAGTCATCGGCCTCGCGCCAGCGCACCAGCGGCAGGCCGGCGACGGCGCAGATGCGATCCAGTGAGTCCCGGGGCGGGGGCCGACCCAGGCGCGAGCGGGGCGCCAGGTTCACCGCGCAGGCGATGGCCCCGGTGGCTGCCACGCACACCAGGAAGTCGAACTGCCGGTCGCCCAGGCGCGCCCAGGCGCGGCGCCGCACGGCGCGGTCCAACCGTGGGCGCAACCCGATCACCTCGGCGACGCGTACCCGCCCGTAGACCCGATACTCTGGGCCCAGGGCCGGTTCCAGCACCGCCAGGAAGGCCCACTGCGGCGGCGTGAACAGGGTCTGATCCGCCACAAAAGGCAGGCGGGCGCGCCGCCCGAAGCGCCGCTGCAGGTGCAGGGCGAAGGCCAGCAGCAGCAGGCCACCCAGCACCAGCAGAAAATAGAAATGTCCCAATTCACTCCCTCCGTCCCATTCAGGATGACGTTACGCGAAGCCGCGGCCCCCGGTGCGCCGCTGGCCGCGCGTCCGCGGGGTTGCCGTTAGGGCCGCCAATATACCGGGCGAGACCGGCAGGCGCGACTGGGAGCGCCGCACCCCAGTGCGGCGCGTGCTCGCGGACAAGGCCGACGGCCGGGCTTATGCGTGCAACTCGCCGCACTGGGGTGCGGCGCTCCCAGGTGCGGCGCTCCCGGGAATCGGGGTTCTTCCCGCGGGTCTGGTCCGCCGCGAGCCGCACACTAGGCATCGCCCGCCGGGTCGAGGCCAAGCTCCCGCAGTGCGGCCTTGAACTCCTCGACCTGCTGCGCAGACAGCCCCCCCGCGGGACTGACATCGACCTTCACCCGCACGGTCAAGGCACCGGAGTTGACGAACTTTGCCAGGACCTTGGTGTAAAAATTCATCCACTTCTGCGGCGGTACCTGGCCCGACCACTTTACCCCTGAGTGCTCCGGGTCCGGCTTGCGCGGGCCAATCGAGCCGACCGCTTGGCGCTTGACCCCGATACGCACCGTCGCCCTGGTGCTGCCGCAGACCGCGGAGACGGTGTAATCGCCCTCGTCGTCGCCCGCGCGAAAGACCCCGGCCTCACTCATCTCACCGCCGGTCGCCGACCAGTTCAAGGCCCCGAGCGGATACTCCTGGCCGTGCTGATCCAGCCCCTTGAAGGTGAAGGCCAGGCGCTTGCCCGGCTCCACGCTCGCGTGATCGGGGCGCACCTCCAGGTACTTGAGCGTCGGCGGCTCGATGCGCTTTTTCGCCTCCTCGGCCGTGACGATGAATAGATCGTCGCTGAATTCGACGTCCGCCGCGTCGAGGTCCTGCGCGAAGACGAAGGGGTCATAGCGCCCATCCGGGGTCTTGCCGGCATAGGCGAGCACGCCGCCGGCCACCCCGCGCGCGATGGTGTCCTTGAGCTTGTCGATGACGAGCAGCCGCGGGAACCGGGGCGAGGCGAAGAAGGCGTCCCTGACGGACTTGGTACTCCATTCGGTGAGGGCAGGCGGCCAGTTACGGACGAGGAAATTCGCATTCACGCTGTCCACGGCCTCGTCGTCCTGACGTAAGCGGCCGAGGATGAGCCCGGCCAGACTGTCCGCCGCGCTGGAATGCACCAGACCGAGGTCGATCGTGCGGATCTGATTGTCGCGCCCCAAGAGGCCGATATTCTTGTAGGTGCGCCAGACGGCCTCCCGCAGGTCCCGCTCAGACTTCTTCAGGCTTTGGGCCAGTTGATGCCTCTGGGCATCGTCCAGGCGGTCCGATTCCTCCTCGTCGATGTCCTGCCAGGCCAGGAGCTTACGCGCCTCCTCCAAGAGACTCGCGGCGGCCTCGGGGATGGACCAGATCAGCGCGCTCTTGTAGGTGCGGCCGGAGTTCCCATAGTCGCGCGTGACCTGCTCGATGAAGGGCAGCGTCTGCGCATCGCCCAACCCCTGATCCGGCGCCAGGACCACAATGGCGATGACGGGCCGGTCCGGCACCTGGTTGCTGCGCTCCGGGAAATAGACCCGCTCGACGCCCGCCCGGTTGGCGAAGACCTTCTGGACTTCGGCCCTTACCCGCTCCTCGATGCGGGGCGGCTTGATATTGGCCCGACGATCGGACAGGAGCTTGTTGAGGTTCGGCGTCAGGCTGAAGCGATACCGGTTGTTCTGGCTGGTGAGGAAATAGCAGTTGGTTTGCAGTTCCTCCAGCACCGTCTCGACGTTGCCGATCTCAAGACCAGGCTCCGCGACCGCCAGGCGAATCTCCGCCAGGCTCGCCTCCTTGTGCTGCTGCCCCCCGCTCGACTCGAAGAAGATGCTGGTGGCGACCTTGCGGTGCAGGCGCGCCTTCTTGATGGTGTCCACCGCGCCGGTGTCCAGGCGTATCGCAAACGCGTCCGGCTTGCCGATGATGTCGGTGGTGATCGCGCCCTCAAGGCGATCCTCGCCCAGTTGCTCGAACATGGCGCGGCGGAACAGCGGGTCATCGAGCGGGGCCGTACCCAGACCGATCAGACCGTCCCGATGGGCACCCTTGAACCCGCTCAGATAGGCGTTCGACACCCATTGCGCAAGCAGCCGCAGCATACCGCGCGTCTGCTGAAAGCGGGGCAGCGTTTGCCACTTGCGCTCGAAGACCGAGAGCACGACCGGATGGAAGGGATAGGTGGCGGCGAACTGTCGGCGTCCATCATCGACGGGAAACTCGGCCGGGATCGATTGGCGATGCTCCAACAGCCAGTCCGCAGAGTCGTTGCAGGTGGCAAGCGCATCCTTGGTGAGCAGCACCCGTCCGTCCTGGCCCACTGCCCGCAAGTCCCACTCGAAGAGCCGGCGCCGGATGATCTCAGAGGTCTCCGCCGCGGCCGACATCACCACCGGCTTACCCAGGCGGTCCAGCATCTTCTTGAAGCGCAAATAATCCGACTGGTCCTCCGCCGTCATCTCCATCTCGGAGGCCGGAATCGACACCACCAGGACACAATTGCGCTGCCCGCGCGCCGTCTCGGACAGGTTGTGCAGAAAGTCATAGAGTTGGGCCGCGAGTCCGCTCTTACGGCTGCGGCTCACATAGTTCATCAGCTCGTCCATGAGGATGAGTGCGGGTCTATCCTTGGGCAGGAAATCGCGGATGACATCGCCCGCCGGGGCCGTGCCCTCCTGGTCGTGGCGCGCGACCTTCTCGAAGGCCGCCATACCGCCTAATTGGAAGGCGATCTCGCCCCAGGGCGTCATGCGTTGCGGGGTGCCGTCGTCCCCGCCGCGTCCGCGGATGGAATCGAATTCGGTGCCGACAAACACGGCGGTGGCCGCCGCGGGCACAGCACTGACTCCCGCCGCCAGCAGCAGCCTTTGTACACCCGTCCATCTGGATGCCAGAGGCCCGTGCTTGGCCAGGTGATAGACCAGGGTCTCGGCATGGGTCTTACCGCCGCCGAACTGGGTCGCCATGTTGAACACGGCCGAGGTCTCGGTGACCTCGCCCGCGAGGCGCCGGATGACCTGAGAGGCCAGCAGGATCAGACTCTTGGTGAGATAGGTCCGGTCGAAGAAGCGCTCCGGGTCCTGGTAGTCCACGGCGGCGCGGCCGTCCCGGACGTGATCCAGATGGACGGCGAATTCAGCGGCATCGAGCGGCCGGCCCTCGCGCAGGTCCTCGCGCGGCGTTGCAACCTTGTACCAGGGTTTGATGGCCATCAGCTTCTCCTAAGCCTCAGTTTTCGGAATGACCCCAACGGGGTCACGCATACTAGCCCAGGGCAACGCCCTGGGTTGGCAATCCAATCAAGTCCAGCCCTGAAAGGGCGTAACATAGAGAATCGGCGACTGTAACGAACAGATGTCGAGCAGAGTCTCATGCCGCCGCGCTGACGATCAGGGGCTCCACCCGCTCATGCTCGACCATCCGGTGGGCGTAGGCCAGACACGCGAGTATGTCCTCCCGCTCCAGCCAGGCGTAGCCCGCCAGAAGGGTGTCAGGGTCGTCGCCGGCCGCAAGCATTCCCAAGACCTGCTCCACGGCCAGCCGACGACCACGAATGATCGGCTTGCCGCCGAAGATCGCCGGATTGATGGTGATGCGCTTTAACAGTGGATCTTCGTTCATTCGCTTATCACCGTGCTTCACCAATCTCCGCACGGTGCATTTCCTCCATCACCTCCTCGAAGGTCACCTGGACCACCTGAATCCGCCGACGCGCAAGCTCATCAATGAACTCCGCCCGCGAGAGACCGGCGATCTCCGCCCCCTTCTCTTGGGATACCCGTTGCTGGTCATACCACTGGGCCGCCGCTTCGATACGCATCTCTTGAAGAAACTCATTCGGTGCCCGGCGCAACGCGGGGAACACGTCTTCCGGCAGGTCGATGGTCAGCGTCGTCATGTGGACCTCCTCAAAAGCCGAGTGATTTCTTGCGCGCCAGGACCCCATCGACCCAGCGCTTCTCTTCGGTGTGGGCAGGGTAGAGGGCTGAGAGTGCCTGGGCAAGCCCCCAGAAGCGCTGATCGCGGCCAGCGCCGTCCTCGACCAGGAAGCGCTTGAGTGCCTCGCCGCGGCCGGCGGCAAACAGGATCATGCCCTGGTGGATGCGGTCCAGGGCCGTTTCGCCGGCCTTGGGTGCGCCGGTGAGGCCCCAGCCGATCTCCTCCTCGCTGTCCTTGAGATCGGCGAACAGGTCGCCCTGCACCGGCTTCCTCTGGCCGCGTCCGCGCGTCGGCGCCTGGGCCTCGTCCTTGCCGAAGAGGTATTTGGTGCGTTCGGAGACCGGCAACAGTCGGGCCTGATCGCCCTTGATCTCGACCAGGTGCGGCAGTTCTTCCAGGTGGGCACCGAGTCCCTGCGCGATCTTACGGGCGGCGTCATATTCCAGTGTGAATCCGCCTTTCAGCTTGCCCTTGGCCGCCGGTTCGTCGTCGTCCGCCGCGTCGCTGAACAGCTCATCCTGACTCGGCGGGGCGTCGGCGTTGGCGCCCGCGTTCAGCGTCCACAACCACATAGCAGTCAGTCGTGCATCGGGCTCGAAACTCGCAGTGTCGGCCCCGGCGAAGACCAGCGACAGGGCCTCCTTGGCGACTGCCGCCCAGACCTGTTCCAGGTACTCCTTGAGCGTCACGGTCTCGCCGCTGGCCTTCTCTACCCGGGCATAGCGCGAGAAGACCTCCAGGGCGGGGCCGAGACAAGCGAAGATGGCGTCGGCGCCCACCACGCCCTCCTCGGCCAGGCGGGGCATCCAATCGTGGATGCGCACCGGCAACTCGGCCAGCACGTCGCGCCAGGCGCCGACCTCATCGCTGCGGACCGAGCCGTCGGGGTGTTCGCGGGGGCGGCAGACGAGATGGACGGAGGAGGCGAGGCGGGATTGGCCTTGGGCCGACACCCGGTTCTCCAACTCGGTGTCAATCGGCCAGGAACCGGTAATGATCCAACCTGCATCGACCACGGCCTTCAGAATGGCCTCCCAACTGGCCGTCGTCTTGCTGGCAAATACGATAGCTCCGATTGCCGCGGGCTTGGCGATTCGTCGGCCTTCCGCAAATGCCTTGGTCAGCTCGCTTTCATAAAACGCGATGTCGTGCGTGGTAACGCTGAGTTCATGCGTCCGGTCCACCACGATTTCGGCATCCTTGGGGACCGCGGGCTCCTTGAATAGGTCCGGGTGAACGTGACCAACGCTGCGCCGCAGCCAGACATAGAAAAAATCCGAGAGATAGGCGTAAGGAACAGCATCATAATAGGGTGGGTCAGTCACGAAGGCGTCCGCGCAATCACTCGGTAAGGTATGCGCCGCGGCCGATGCCTCCTGCGCAACCCCCGCTGTTGAAATGACCGCTTGGCGCTGGATGAATTCCAACATGGTTTCGAGTGTCACGGAATAGTTGCCAGCCGCATCGGCGAAGACTTGGGGTTCCGCAAAATCCCAGATCATCGGCACTGCTTGCCTGCCAAAAAGGTTCCGAACCTGTGTCTTGGTCGCCTCCCAGCGGCAAAGCGAATTACAGATGTCGGTCCAGCGGCTGATCGCCAGACCCAGGATCGTCTGAACCGCCGCAGACATTCCGTCCTCAGGCCGTTGCTCGGCGGCCGCCCTCACCAGTGAAACGTAGGTGGTGAGCGCCAACAATTGGCGGGGCGAGAACAGGTCTCCCCACAGGGTCATCCCGTAGATGGGAACGCTGATTCGTCTGATTCCGTTAAGAGAGATCTCCTCGCTTGGAATCAAGCCCAAATCGCCGGCGTGGTGCTTCATCCTGCGCTGAAGCTCGCTATCAGCCTCCCGCACCGCAAGCAAGTCGACCGGCGTCGGCAATCGAAAGGATCGCCCCTGTTCGTTCTCGCGGGATGAAACGATGGCAAGCAATCTCGCATCTGCCGCTCCACCGTGCCTTTGCTTCAACTGCTTCCGAACGCTCGCAACCGGTGTCGTGTATCCGCAGCATGCGCAGCTGGCTGATCCACGCTTGACCGTCCCATCAAAGTTCGGTTCGACCGTGCGAACCCTCGTGTCATCCTGGTCCACCCAACCGCCTGGTTGCTTGACGACAATCCGAAAGTCCACCCGTTTGGCCCCGGGCCTGGGTACCAACTGCAAGGCAATCGAACGGGTGGATTTCTTGGCCAACCAAAGCGAACGAATCAGCGGCACCTCCGCCCCACAGCCAGGCCCCTCGCATTGAATGGTCCGCGCCCACAGATAGGCAATGGGCGTCGCCCCGTCCGGGTCCTTGGGATAGAACCCGGCCAACTCCTTCTCGGCCTCGCGCTGGATCCACTCGCCCCATTTGCGGACCTCGTCGGCGAGCCGCTGCCCGTATTTTGGGATGTATTCGAGTACCACCTTGTTGAGCAGCACGGCCACCGGGTTGAGGTCGCTGGCAAAGGCATCTGCCCCCACCCGCAACGCCTCCAGCGGGATGGAGCCGCCGCCGGCGAAGGGGTCGACCACCAGCGGGCGGGTGCCCGGCTCCCCACCCAGGGCCTCATGCGCCGCCTGGGTCAGGGCGCGACTGGTGTCGAGATACGCGGGGACGGTGGAGTTGTCCCAATTGGCGAAGTCCGCGATGAAGTCGAGCAGCGCCCGGCGCAACACCAGCGGGTCCGCGAGCCGGTCGGGGTCCTTCTGGGTGGCAACCATCCGCGCGGCACTCTCGGGGCTCGCCAGCCGCAGGTGCTCCCGCGCCCAGGCGCGCATCCGCTCCCGCGCCACCCGCGTGAATGCCTCCGGACACCGCTCATCCGCCGGGTCCGGCCACAGCGCCGCGCAGATCACCGCCCGGCACGCGGCCAGCGGGCGCCGCGCCCACCAGATATGCAGGGTCGAGATATGCCCATGCCGGATCGACTTCTCGCGCCGCGCATGGGCGGAGATGCGCTTGATCGGGAGATCGACCTCGATCAGGCGTTTGGGGTAGCGGCTCACGCGTGGGTATCTCTTGAAATCGTCAACATGATCGGTCCGTTCTGATGCCGGACGGGGCATTCGCCCCGTCCGACAGGTTTCGATGCTGCCGTCAAGGCAACAGCCCCCATGAGAGGGCAGAAAACGTTCGGGACGGGGTTGCAAACCCCGTCCCGCTCGGCGTCTAGGCCGCTTTGTCCAAGGACTGCGGCCGGGCGCGCTTACTCACGGACAGGATCTCGATCCCGACCAGATGCCCGTCGGCATCATGGTCGCCAATGATTCCCGGCTCAATCTCCCTGGTCGTCATTACCTCCACCGGAGAGATTTCAAAATACGCGGCATCCGCCGCCGGGTCAAATTCGAGCTTCATGGCAATGGTCGGTTAGCATCAACTCCATGGTCAGTGTAGCTCTACTGGCTCTCCGCCGCGAGAATCTGCTCCGCGCCGACGTGATAGTGCTCGACCTGAACCACCGGTTGCCAACCCAGGCGCGCCGGGTCCTGCACCAGATGGACCTTGGGCGTTGTCGCACAGGTGAAGACGGCGTAGAGCCAGTAATCACGCTTCAGGCGTTCAGCGGTCTTGTACTCGTTGCTCGTCAGGGCGATTTCACCGACCGCAGCGCGTCCCTTCACCTCGATGAAGCGAACCTCGACGGCCGTGGCCGGGTCTTCCGGATGCGGCCGTCGGGAGATCAAGTCAAAGCCGCGGTTCTCCTGCTCCACGCTCTCCACCACCCAACCGCGTGCATTCTCGTGGGCGATGACCGCCGTAACGGCGATCCGCTCGATTTCTTCATCCCGCACCATCGGGGCGATACCCGGTGCAAGGCGCTGCGGATGCGGCAACACCCAGGCCCGCCCATGATGCTGGATATCGGCGATGGTGCAGTGCCGTTCCTTGTCCAGATCGGCCAGGCGGGATTCGCGCCGGTGGTTCAGTTCATCGAGCCGTTCCTCACTGCGCTTGAGCGCCGGCCTGAGATTGACCTCGCCCGCCTCGGTGCGCAGATGCAAGTCCGCGTACTTCAGGCTTTCGCGGTTGATCAAGGCGTTGAGACTGATCTCCAGGTGTCGGCGGACAGTATCGGTCTCCTTGAGGCGTTCACCGGCGACCTCATGGAGCAGTGGATCCAGGGCCTGCTCGATCAATGCCTGCTTGACCTGGGCATCGCCCGCGAAGGTCGCGCCGTCAGGGATTGTATGCCCCTCTTCCCCCGCAACCAGGTCGAGAAACAGGGTTGGCTGCCGGATGTTGAGCCGACCATCGGCCTCCGACTCCACGACGAAAATGCGGCGATGCACGACGTTGCCGCGACCGTCTTTGACGGCGCCGGAGAAGCAATCCAGCCGGGCCGGGGCGGCACGGTGGATGTCATAGAAGACCGCGCCCCGCTGTAAGTCTTCGCCGGTTTTCCCGCCCACGTCCTCGCGCACCGCCTCGAAAAGTGGATGTCCGGGGGTGACCCATTCCAGGGTCGGGTCGCGCTCCAAGAACGACTTGTCGAAGACGATCTGGCCATAGTCCCGGCCCAACCGACCAAAGCGGGGTTCCAGGCGTTCCCCGACACCCCAGAGCCCGCGGGGGACCTTGCCGATCTGATAGATGTGGGCGTCCTTGCGCACGCCCTTGGTACTCACTGCCTTCGTGCTCAGACCGGCGATCGGGCTCGCCTGGAGAAAGAATGCCTCGATCACTTCGGGCACCAGGCGTCGCTCCTTGGCTGCCGCGGACCGGCCGATGATGGCCGAGAGATTGAGTTCGCGCTTCGCGAGGCCCTCAAGGGTGGAATGGGTGATGGAGCGGAATCGTTCGGTGTCCACTTCCTTGACGATGCGTTCCTTGATAGCGGCCTCGGTCTGGTTGCGGGCATACATCTCGCGCACCATGCGCTCCAGGAAGTTGACCGGGAACACATCGCCCAGGACGTTGAAGACTGAACCGGTTTGCTTGGGGTCCAGGTCCTGTTCGATTTTCTGTATACGCTCGAAGAGCTTGGCCATGACACGGCCTTCCCGCGTGCTGATCGCGACGAAGTTGATGATGAGACAATCCTTGTCCTGACCGTAGCGATGGATGCGACCCATGCGCTGCTCCAGCCGCACAGGGTTCCATGGGATGTCGTAGTTGATCATGAACCAGCAGAACTGGAGATTGATCCCTTCGCCTGCCGCCTCGGTCGCCACCATGACCTGGGCCGACTCGCGAAAGGCCCGCTCGGCGTGAATGCGGGTGCCGGGGGTGTCCCGGTCGCCGATCTTCATGCCACCGTGGATTTGGGTGACCGTGAGTCCCCAAGCGACGAGCTTGCCTACCAGGTAATCGAGCGTTTCCTTGTGTTCGGTGAAGATGAGCAGCTTCATCTTGGGATCGCTGAAGACCCCTTGTTCGGTGATGACGGCCTGGAGCTTGGTGAGCTTGGTCTCGATGGCGCGCGCTTCCAGTACGCCCGCCTCAGTGATCAGCCTGGTCAAGCGGGCGATCTCGTCGCGTAGTGAGGCGGGGTCGATGCTCGGTACTATCTCCTCCAGGCGCAGCATGAGGTCCTGCTGTTCGTCGTCGGGCAGGTCCTCGAAGTCCTCAGGAATGCGCCTGAGAATTTGCTCCTGCCGATAGGCGTTCGGATCGGCCAGGATGCGCTCGCGGGTCGCCTTCATGCGCGTAAGGCTCAAGCGGACCGCATAGACGCTGGAGGCAAAGCGGCGTTGGAGCATGGCCATGGTGAAGCCGAGCGCCCGGCCGCGGGCACTGTCGTCCTCGGACGCCTTGATGGACTGATCTTCGACGTAGCGCGTCAGCTCGTCGTAGAAATCCATCTCTTCGGGGTTGAGTTTGAACGGTGCGGTCTGGACCTTGCGGCGGGTGAAGAGTTGGTGCACTTCACCCGTTTCCGGGTCGGGGAAGGAGACGAGCGCCTCCTTGATCCGCCGCAGATAGAAGGGCGCCTCATGTTCCCGCATCGCCTCTTCGAGACTGGTGATGTCGCCATACACGTCCTTGTCGAGCAATTCCAGGAAGAGCCTGAAGTTCTCCGGATCGCCCTTGTGGGGCGTGGCGGTCATGAGCAGGAAGTGGTCGGTCATTGCGGAGAGGTGTTCTCCGAGTTGATAGGCCAGGGTCTTCTTGTCCGCGCTGTAGGCGCCCATCTTGTGGGCCTCATCCACGATGATGAGGTCCCAGTCGCTGCGCAGCAGGCTCTCACGGGCATCCTCGACGCGCGAGACCCAAGAGACCGAGGTCACGACCTGGTCGCGCTCCTGCCAGGGGTTCATGCCATAGTTGGCACGCAGGGTGTCGCCGCGGATGACCTCGAACGGCTCACGGAACTTGTCGCGCAGTTCGCGTTGCCACTGGAAGGTCAGGTTGGCCGGGGCGACGATCAGAATGCGGCGGATCAGGCCGCGGATCTTCAATTCCTTGATCAGCAGCCCGGCCATGATGGTCTTGCCGGCCCCCGGGTCATCGGCCAGGAGAAAACGGATGCGCGGCACCCGGAGAAAATAGTCGTAGACTGCCTCCAACTGGTGCGGGAGTGGATCGACCCGGGCGATGGAAAGGCTGAAATAGGGATCGTACTCGTAGGCGAGCCCTAAGCGCATGGCCTCGACGCCGAGACGGAAGCGCTTGGCATCGCCATCGAACGGGGCCTGCTCGGGAGGGGCCGTCAGGAGCGCGATCTGCTCCCGGCGCAGGATCGGGTCGTGGAACTGTCCGGTCTCAAGGCCCTTGCCCAGAATCTGGGTCGAGCCCCCCATGGGGATCACCGCGACGACCTGGATCGGCTCGGGGATGACGGGGCCGCGGATGATGACACCGGGCTTGAGGTCTGAGATGTCCATGTGGGTGCTACCGACTCATTTTGCGCCGCCCGATCGGCCGCTGCTGCGTCCCTGGGTCCGGGGGAAAGCGGCCTGGTGCTCGGGCCGGAGAGAGAAACCTGCGGTACGCTGTGCTTGACCGCGGCCACCGGGGTTCGCCGCCCGGCCGGCGCCACTGGCGCCAATATACCGGCCCCGATCGGTCGGCGCG